>Ga0335085_10000341_pt1 | contig 137335 bp, 125 predicted proteins | sample Lox_Sample_45_FD_206712 | JGI IMG/M metagenome (GOLD analysis project Ga0335085, IMG submission 206712) | Soil microbial communities from Loxahatchee National Wildlife Refuge, Florida, United States - Lox_Sample_4.5 | ecosystem: Environmental > Terrestrial > Soil > Wetlands | place: USA...
TTGCCCGCCTCCGCTTCACCGGCTGGATACTATCTTGCGACCACCAGCCTGTTTTGTAAACCACCACTTGGCGAGGGCTGGGGAATTTTCGACCGGCACAATGGGGAATTTTCAGCCGGAGTTGACAGTTCAGGGTTAAACTCTGCCGCTGTTGCGTTATCCGGGTAATTTTACCTAACCTATATGACGGTAAAGAACGCGACCAGTAGCCTCAAATACAGACTTGGGCAGAAACTCGAACGCCACCTTTGCCGCGCGCGCCATCCAGTTCGATGCTGCTGAATACCTTAGAGTATGTGGGGAGCCATATCGGAGGTATCTTATCAGACTGCGATGAGCCCCCCAGCGGTCCTTGAACACCAATAGACCATTATCATCTGGGTTCGAGCGACCGAAATCAAAGACCTTCATACCATCTCGCTTGGCTTCTTCGATGGCTCTCCAAAACAGAAATTGCATCGCACCAAGATTGTGAAACCGAGCATCGGAACAGCCGTACTTATAAACTAGAGTATCCTTGTGCCGCAAGGTAATGATAGCGGCTACCACGCGGCCGTTTTTCCGGGCCACACGAATCTTCAACACATCACCCATGCCATTAGTAAGGTTTCGAAACCACTCCAAAGGGGGTGGCGGCGCGTAGTGACGCCTTCGGGTGATGACAAACAAGCGATAAAAAGCCATGATCAATGATTCAGAACGGCCCTCTTCATAGATCAATCCCTCTCGTTCCGCTCGTCGGATCTTTCGCTGTGTCGAATCCTTGTGACAGTTTCTGTAAAGCGTTCCCAAGTCGGGCCTTAGATCTAATTCGTGCAAATAATAATCACGGGTCTCATCCGGCGTCGGGAGAGTATGTTCAAAACGATTGCGTGCGCGAATTTCGACGTACCTCAACTTCTCTGGTAGAACGAGCCGACGAGCGGCCTCTATGAGTCGCAGGACTGCCGAATCGTCGTGAATCAGAGGGTCACAATAATCTGAGAACGGAAGCGACACGAGCCGCTTGCCAGTTAGCCAACTGTTGACATGACAGCAGAGCAAACCGTTCATAAGCGGCACATCCGCTGGTGAAGTTGTAAACACAACTGGTTCATACTGATAGGTGCGACGAAGCGCGTCCACCCATCTACTGGTGTGAAATATCGAAGCATAGGAAGATTTACGGACCAGTTCATCCCAGCGCGTATCTTCCAACGGCCGAATCTCGTGAACTGTTGTGTCCGCTTCCTGAGTCTGAATTCTTGACACTATAGACCTTAATTGCAACTACGGATTCTTCTTGCAGGTCGAGCTGTTCGATGACCCCCTAAGGCTCAATCATGAACCGCTGCGGCGAAGCGGGCCGGAAGCGGATAGCAATATTTGCCCAATAATCTTAACTTTACCGCGGGTGGCGGGACGAGAACAGAACACTGCAAAGTCTTGAGCAACGGAAGTGGCCGGTCAGCGCGAGTGCCCTCACTCCCAATAACCGACCCTTGGCGTAAAGTGGACCAAACAACAGAGTACTATCGTCTATTCGTGTTGCTGTATAAACAAGCCAGAAGCGCCTAGATCGGGGACAAGCGAAAACAAGACTTTGTCGATTGATAGAGCCGGCCCGTGGATACCGTGATCGAACCGATGATGAACCGCCCGCTAAAGTTCGCACCGATCTCCCTCGAGGTGCCCTGAGGACTTCACTGAGTCGGCGTATCGACGGGCTCTGTAGACAGGAGCGACAATAAATCTAATTCGTATATATGCTTCTTCGAGTCGGCGAGCTGAACAAATTCTTCGTAGATTCGATTGATCTCGTTAACAGAAAGTTCGTGGCCCAGTTCCTTGTATTTGTAGAGAAGTGCCGCCCGGCCCGAGTGCTTGCCCAGCACGATGCGGTTTGCTGGCATCCCCACGGTTTCCGGGGTCATGATCTCGTAGCACAGCGGATTGTTGAGGACGCCATGTTGATGCATGCCGGCCTCGTGCGCGAAGGCATTCCGGCCTACGATGGCTTTATTTGGTTGAGGCTCAAAGCCCAGGATCTTCGCGAGCAACTGGCTCGTCGAATAGATCTCCTGGCAGCAAATGCTGGTCGCGACGGAATAGCGATCGCGGCGCACGTTCAAGATCATTGCGATCTCTTCCAAGGCGGCGTTTCCGGCCCTCTCACCGATGCCGTTCACAGTGCACTCGATCTGCCGGGCGCCAGCCTCAACGCCGGCCAAGGAATTGGCGACCGCCAGACCAAGGTCGTTGTGGCAGTGGACTGATAGAGTGACGTGCTCGGCACCTCGCAGGCGCTCGCGAATGACACGAACCAGTTGCGCATATTCGGCAGGGGTAGTGTAGCCAACCGTATCGCAGATGTTGAGCGTGGTCGCTCCGGCTTCCACTACGGCCTGAAGCACATCGCACAAATAGGCCGCGTCGGAGCGGGTGGCGTCTTGGGGGGAAAATTCCACGTCGGCGCAGAGCGAGCGCGCGTAAGCTACCATATCGGAGGCTTTGCGCAGCGCCTCCTCACGACTGATCTTCAAGTCAAAATTGAGGTGGATATCTGAAGTCGAAAGACAAGTATGAATGCGCGGACGCAAAGAACAGTGCAGCGCTTCCCAAGCCGTCTGGATGTCCTTTTCGGTGCATCGAGCGAAGGCGGCAATAACCGGGCCCTCGATTTCGCTGGCGATGACTCTCACCGCATCCGCGTCGCCGGGCGAAGCGGCAGGGAAGCCGGCTTCGATGCCGTCCACCCCCAGTCGTTGGAGCTTCCTTGCAAGCTCTAACTTCTCATCGAGGTTCATGCTACATCCCGGCGCCTGCTCGCCATCGCGAAGCGATGTGTCAAAAATGAGTACCTTTTCGCTTTCCATAAGTTTGGTTCCTCTAAGTATGCGAGCGGCTGTTTAGGCGGCGTATTATTTGAGGGCAGTACCCTCCATGCAGTATGTTAGATCTGTAGGCAGGTCTCGCGGTCACGCGCGGTGCCCTGTCTACTCAAGCCCGGCACCACCGAAGCCAAGCATTGATCCAGTGATTGCGCGAGACCAGAAATGTTCTGGTCGGCCAGGAGTGAAAAATGATCACCTGCCGCGTCTATCATCTCCAAGCCGTCCGCGAACAAGCTCCCCCATCCCATGTCAGCATAGTGGTCATAGAGGTGCTGATCGAGTGCCCGGACAAGAATCCCCCGACCTTTGAATTGTAGATATCGGTACGACCGTACTGATCCTCGGAAGATCCTCCGCCGGACCGGCTCCCAGGGCACGTCTGATAGGGCCTGATAGGCTGGCTCAACCACCGATCTGAAGACACGGGAAGTTGGCGCATCATGTGATCTCATTGATTTCGCCATTCCGTTCCCAGCGATGACACCTCTCAAATATGCTATCCGCCAATTAACGGACCACCACAGGCGAGCAAACGTCAGATCTTTAACTCGACGCAGCCATGGTATCTTAGCAAACGAATCGAGAAGTACTATCCGGTCGACATTTCTACCTAGAAGTCCGAGTTGATGGGCCGCTTCAAACGCCAGTGCCCCTCCAAAGGAGTGCCCAAGCAGCACACAGGGCCCTGCCGTCGTTTGACTTGCAATCAACTGCACGTACGGTCTCGCCATCTCCTCCAGCCGGGGCAGATCGGCCATACGGTTCTCGGTCGCCGCCCTAACGACCGCGGAACTCACTGGCACCGACACCCCAAACGACGCCATTGCAGTGTCCATGTGATCCGCCAAACAGCACAGCCCAAGTGTTGGTTCAAGGAAGAACAAGGTTCCTTCAGTTCGGCCAGGTTTAAATTGGATAAGTTCTGGACGGGAAACTGCCGTGCCATTTTGCGTGATGACTCGCGCGATGCCCTCAATGGTCGGATTCAAGAAAAGAACCGGGAGCCCAACATTGACGTGGAAGGTCTTATTGATCTCACCGATCAATTTGACAGCCAACAATGAATGCCCACCCAATTCGAAGAAACCATCGTGCACGCCGATGTTTTGAATGCCAAGAACTTGCCGCCAAAGTTGCAGCAACCGCAGCTCAAGAAGGTTTTGGGGAGGCGACAATGCCCTCGAAGCTTGCTGTCCCGAGCCGACAAAGTTTTTACCAAGGAGCGACCTACGATCAACCTTACCATTTGGTGTCAATGGGAGGCTCTCTAAGGTTTCAAATGCGGTAGGCACCATGTAGTCTGGTAACTTGTCCCGCAGAAAACCCTGCAACTGATCCGAGCGCGCGGGTGAGCGCGCGCCCGTAGGTACGTACTAGGCCATTAGCCGCTTGTCCCCGGAGACATCTCGCGCGACGACGGCACAGCTCTTGATTTGGGGGTGTTCGAGCAACGCGGCTTCAATTTCTCCCAGCTCAATCCGGAATCCCCGAACCTTGACTTGCTGATCGATTCGGCCCACGAATTCCAGGGTGCCGTCCGCAAGGTAACGCACTAAGTCGCCGGTCCGGTACAGACGGGAATGGGCGTTGGCCGCGAAAGGGCTGGGAATAAATCTCTCAGCTGTTAGCTCAGGGCGATTTCGATAACCACGTGCCAGCCCAATACCTCCAATCAGTAACTCCCCCGGGACCCCTATCGGCATCGGCTGTAAATACGAATCCACGACATAGAATTGGGTGTTCGCAATGGGATGCCCGATAGCAATCGATTTCCCCTTCTCCACGGCGGAAACTGCCGACCAGATGGTGGTCTCGGTGGGCCCATACATATTCCAGAGCGAGGCGCACTTCGGTAGCAACTGTGCGGCGAGTTCCTCAGACCAGGCTTCGCCGCCACACAGAATCTTCAAACTGGAGCTACCTTCCCACCCAGATTCGAGCAGCAACTGCCAGGAGTAGGGAGTGGCTTGCATTATCGTCGCTCCGCTTCGCTGCACCAACTGTGCCAGTTCCTTTCCATCCCTCGCCACTTCCTCCGGCGCGATTACCACTCTCGCTCCTGTGGTCAGCGGTAGCCAGATTTCCAGGCCGAAGATATCGAAGGATAGAGTGGTGACTGAGAGCAACGTATCTTCCGAAGTCATCCCCGGTGCCACCCGCATAGAGTTCAAAAAATTGAGCACTGCTCGGTGACAAATTTCAACACCTTTGGGCCTTCCGGTCGACCCAGAAGTGTACACCACGTACGCCAGATGTAAAGTTTTCCGACGTTTGCCTGAAAATCTAAAATCGTCGCGTTTTAACTTTTGAATTGCCGACTGCAGGTTCGGGTCGTCCAGGAGCACAAACCGCGCTTGGCAGTTCGGTAGAAATCCAGCCGTGCTCCGTTGCGTCAGAACGACCGGCACCTGCGCATCTTCCAGGATGAAGGCAAGGCGTTCACGTGGATAGGCCGGGTCCAAGGGTAGATAGGCTCCGCCCGCCTTGAGGACTGCGAGCAGCCCTAGGACCATTTCCACCGTGCGCTCTACGCAAACGGCGACCAGGACCTCCGGCCCCACACCCAGGCTGCGGAGATAGAGCGCCAGTTCATCGGCTCTCTGATTGAGCTCGGCGTAAGTCCAAGTCACGTGAGGTGCAGATGCTTGAGTCAGACTCCTAGCCGTCAGAGCAATGGCTCCTGGCGCACGCTCCACCTGCTCCTCGAAGACGTCACAAATAGACTGTCTTTTAGGAACGACTGCCTTAGTCTGATTGAACTCCACCAGTAATCGGTGCTTTCCCGGCAGCAGCGGCTGTTCGCTGGACCGTTGCTCTGAGTCAGCAACAGCGCTTTCGAGCAGGACGTCTTCCGGATATTTCACTTGCGTCAGATTCCAGTCGACGAGGATCTGACGCCGCTCGTCCGCCGTCAAGAGTGGCAGTTCCGATAGACGCTGGCCGGGATTCCCTGCCGCCGATTCCAACAGTGTCTGATAGTGGCCCATCATGCGCTCAATGCGGGCCGCGTCGAATAGGTCCGTGCTGTATTCAACTTCCGCCCAGACTTCCTCCCCCATATCCGTCAACTGCAGCGTCAGGTCGAATTTGCAGATCCCGCTATCCGTGAGAAGCGATTCGACGCGCAGGTCTTCCAGCCCGATATACGACAAGTCTTGGTCGCGGTCGCGCCAGTTGACCATTACTTGAAATAGCGGTGTGTAGGCCATAGTGCGCTCCGGATTCACAGCCCGTACCACTTGATCGAAGGGCGCCGAGCGGTGTTCATAAAGCTTCAGCGCTCCCAGTTGCACCTCCCGCACCAACTCCCGAAACGTCATCTCGCCCTTAACTGATGTACGCAACACGTGGGTCTGTAGAAGGAAGCCTATTATCGGCTGAAGTTCCGGCCTGTCGCGGTCCGCCAGGGGAATTCCCAACAAGATATCCTCTAGCCCCGTATATCGGAACAGCAGCATGTCCAGGGCCGCTGTAAACAGTGCGAATAGGCTCTTCTTCTCCTGCCGGCTCAAGTGCCGTAAGGCTTCCGTAAGTTGGCGGCTGATACGAAAGCGCTTGCGAGTCCCGCGATACGACATCATCTGTGGTCGGGGACGGTCGGCTGGAAGCTCCAGCAACGGGGCAGCTCCGCGCAGATTCTTCACCCAAAAGGCCAGATCCTCAGCTATTGGCGCTTCCGTCAACTGTTGCCTTCTCCAAACCGCATAATCTCCGTGCTGGATTGGCAGCGCGGGCAGGGTAGTTATATCCCCATGACAAAAGCCTCGATACAGTGCCGACACGTCCCGCCATAACACGCCCAACGATGACCAATCACAGATCAGATGGTGCATCATCAGGATGAAGACATGCTCGGCCGGACCCAAACGGATCAGCGTGGCACGGATGGCTGGATCCTCCTGGAGGCGGTAAGGCGCGGAGGGCTCGGAAGTCAACAATCGTCCCACTTCCGCTTCTTGTTGCTCTGCGTTTAGCCCCGAGAGGTCGATCTTGTTCAGCCGCAATTGATACGATTCGCGTACCACCGCACAGGCATGCCCTTTCGTCGCCTGGATCGTCGTCCGCAACGTTTCATGTCGTGCGATCACCGCATTCAAAGCCTGTTCCAGCGCATCCACGTTCAGTTTGCCAATTAATCGCACTGCCTCCGATTCGTTGTATACCGGCACATCTGGGTTCAACTGCTCCATGAACCAGAGGCGTTCCTGCAACGGACTCAATTCATAAGGCACCGTACGATCGCGCATCGGGATCGCTTTTCCAGCGGTCTTCTCCGGCGACTGCCCTCCGTCACCCACCGCGTCCTTTTCCAATTCCTCCTCCCGGCGCCTCGCCGTCTCATACCGCTCTTGCACTAAGGCCGACAATTCCGCAATCGTACCCTTTTCAAAGAAGTCCGTCAGCGTCAGATGGATCGCAAGCTTATCCCGCAATCGCGAAACGCACTGGATGGCCAGTAGCGAATCTCCGCCCATGGCGAAGAAGTTATCGTTCTCTCCTACCTGTGGCACTTTCAGAAGCTCCGTCCAGACTCCCGCGATCGTCGCTTCCACCGAGGCGGCAAAACCTACTGTCGGCTCCTTCTTGCCATACGACTCACCGCCCCGACCCAGCGTCAGTGTACTCCGAACTACCGATGCGTTTGCCGCTTCCTCCACCAACCGCAACCGCTGCACTTTCCCAGACGGCCCCTTCGGCAAATCCTTAGTAAAGTGAATCCGTGTCGGCGTCTTGAAGTGCCCCAGGCGGCTCTCGCAGAAGCTCAGCAATTCCCTTTCCTCGCAGGAAAGGCCTGCCCGCACAACCACGAAAGCGATCACATCCTCGCCCAGATACCGATCCGGCACCCCCACCGCCGCCGCTTCCAATACCGCCGGATGCGACTCCAGCACGTCATCTATCTGCCGCGGAGCAATGTTCACTCCTCCCTTGATGATCAGTTCCTTCGCACGGCCCACCACAAAAAAGTAACCGTCCTCGTCGCGGTAGGCCAAGTCGCCCGTATGCAGCCACCCCTCCGCATCGAACGCCGCCGCCGTTGCATCCGGCTCCTTGTAGTAATTCCGCGCCAACGCCTCGCCTCGGACCAACATCTCCCCGGGCTCCCCTTGCGGAACTTCTGAGCCATCGGGATTGATAACCCTGACCTCGAATCCCCATGGCAGGCCCGGCGACCCAATCTTGTTCTGGCCTGGCGGCAGAGGGTTGGAAAAGATGTTCCCCCCTTCACTCGAACCCATCGCCTGGATCAGCAACACAGGAAATTTCTCGAGAAATTCCCGGTGCAGCGACGGCGCTAGAGGCGCCGAGGACGAACGCAGAAATCGAATCCGTTGGAAGCACGCGCCCCTGCTTTCCACAAACGGATCCTTCCAATCCAGTAACTGCGACACAATCGTCGGTACGATGGCCGACCACGTGCACCGGTATTGGTCCAGCCAATCCCAATAATGGCTAATGCTGAACTTATTTGGTACGACGACTGATCCAGCGCTCAGCAAGGTGGGAACTAAGGTCACACATTCGGCGTTAATGTGATACAGGGGCAGCACTAACAGCGAGCGGTCGGCGGCTGTGAGTTGGTGAGAAGTGACAGAGTTCCTTCCACCCGCTAGGATCGTCCGATGGGTATGTACTGCCGCTTTAGGATGTCCAGTGCTACCCGACGTGTACATAAGCAGGGCCACATCTCCGGGTTCCGGCGCCGGCACTGCTAGAGTCCCTGTCAAGTCGGCTGACCCTGCCAGAACCTCTCCGATCACATCAGCCGCTACTACTTGAACCGGACGACGCATCTGGGTCATTACTTCGGTCATCAAAGCCGCGTACTCTTGTGCGACACAAACCACCTTGGCATCGCAATGCTCCACCATGAACGACAATTGCGACAGGCCTGCCCGCACGTTGAGTGGAACCGAAACGAACCCCCCGTACATCACTCCCAAGAATAGCTCCGCCGTGAACAGCCCGTTGTCCATCAACGTGGCAACTTTGTCACCGCGATCGAGTCCCAACTGGTGGAGCCAGCGAGCCATTTTCGTCGCGTGTGCCTGTAACCCCCGAAAGGTAACTACGCTTCCCGTCTCGGGACTGAGCAGAAAACACTCCTCCGCTTTCGCCTCCGCCTGCCAGTCAATTAGCTGCCGAAGCGTTAACACTTCTGTGCTGGATGAATCTACAGCTGAACTGGCTATAGAGCTCCTGAGATCTCTTACTTCGACTGGGGTCATTCCTTCCTCTTAACCGGAACTTCCGTTTTCGATCGTTCTCTAACTGTCAGATTGCCCTAAAATAATGCGTATCCGAACGCATCCGCTCGTTGCGTTTTTCAGCGCCTGAAGCGGCCGGCGCTACACCGATGAGATAGAACAAGGGGAACTTCAGCGCTGAGGCTGCGATGTGCCGCGCATACGACCTTGACAGGTCTGATTTTCCAAACTGACCACTCTCGCCAGCAGCGGTTACCGGCGAAGCTCGCCGGAACTCTCGCGCCGGGCTAATGTAGGCCAATTTTCAGGTTCGAACCCCAACCTTATTAAGATTAAGCTGGCGATACCGTCCGCTAATCCCCTCGGTAATTCCGTAGTAGTCTAGTTCCTCCATCGCTTTGGTGCGGAGTTGGGTGCCTACGAGTGCAGCGGGAGTCGCGTCTCGCTCTATCGTGAGCATAGCGTCTGCCAGAGCTTGGCCAGTTGGTTGAACATAAATACCTGAGTCGCCGAGGTATTCTGGAATGTCGACTGCGCGCGTTGCTATCACCGGCACTCCGTTGGCCATTGCGCATGTTACAGGATGTCGCCCGGAGCCGCCTGTGTACGGGACAAGGCACGCCTTGCTCGTTTGATACGCAGTTGTGAGATCCTCGCCCTCGAGAAACTTTTTCCATTCGATCATACTCGAGACAGAACTCTTTTCGGCTAGGGCCTTTGCTTCGCGCAAACCGTTACAGCCATTACCCACATAAACTACCAACTTGATCGAGACGCTCTTATCTCGAAGAATCTTCAGCGCTTCTATTACCTGGGGGAAGCCTTTGCCTCGCAGTATGTTATGTCCCCCAAAGAAGATATACTGCGTCTTGGTGTGGGGCAGCAGGACGGGGATTGGCGCGCCATACTTGATGATCTTGATCGCCTCAGACCGCACACCCAGCCGCGTTAACTGATCTGCCATATCACGACTGTAAACAAAGACTTGCGCGCAGTGATTGTACACCGCGTTCATCCAGCGGTTTCTCTTCTGGAATGGGTCAATCTCGTGGACAGTCGCGATGATCGGTTTGTGGAACAAACGGCACAACGAGACGAGAACGACCAAACCGAGGAAGCCGAATGCCTTGAAGACCTGATCATAATGAACAATGTCGGCATGTCTCGCTCGCTTGTAAAAGAGAATACCGCGTGTCATTTCGAGCGGGATATGGACATGGCAGATGTTAAAGAGCAGGTATTTGGGTATACCGGGCTTTCTATTGGGGTCGGGACCGATGTATGGAAGGCGGACGGCGCGGCTATTTCTGTCCGCCAACTCATCTTTTGTAATCCCGAAGCGATGCGTGCTGGAGAAACAGCCACAATTCGATGTAATGAAGTCCACAGCGATGTCGTGACGGCGAACGGCGTCAGCAAAACCGCAGCAATTCTGAGCGTACATGTCGCCTTTGTAGCAGCAGCCGATAAAGGCAACGTTGACAGAGGGCATCGTAGACATTTAGTGCACTCCTTCGGGGTTCCTATTTCTTGCCGCTTAAAGCCGGCTATATATCCAGTCGCCAAGTGTGGCTGTCAGGCGCAGAGGCAATCGCCGCCATGAACTGGCGACCAACCGCCGCGAGTCACCTAATAACGGTTTGCGAGTAAAGTTGGTTTTGGGTTCGGGCCAGTAATAGCGATACAGCGGTATCGGCTCAGCTCCCCATTTCGACTTGAATTGAGCCAGTTGCTGGTGCTCCTCAGCGACCTCGCCAAAGTCGTATCGACAGAAGCCTGCTCTGCATGCGTCGTGGATTGCGAGCCATTGGATCAAATCGTTGGGGTGCAGCGCTAACTCCGACGTACGCGCCCCCGTAAAAGCGTACGTCACTGTGTTGCCATGCATTAGCAGAATGGAACCAGCCAGGAGCCGACGAGCAGTGCCGGCTTGTTTTTCCGCAAGCAGCAGGCGAATCTTGCCGTACGGTGCAAACGCTTTCCAGAGAGAACTGAAGAACCGGTATGGACGCGGTGGAACAGCGTTGAAGCGCATCCGCTCTAAATACAACGAGTACCAACTTTTCAGGTCGTGTTCATCTTCGCCTGTCCGGACCTCAACCCCGAGCTTCACGGCTTTATTGACCGCCCACTTTATCCGATGACGCGTGGTCGCGTTTCCGAACCGCAATTCGTCAGAGCTCCTGGGTAAGGCCAACACAAAGGAATCGCGCCAATCGGTTCGGCTAATGTCAGCACACATCCCGGCAAGGTCGCACGCTTCAGTTTTAATCTGAAGATGCAAGCCGCGTTCCTCTTTGCAAACGCTGATGGCGGCACGTATGAGTGCGGTGGTGGCTTCGCTTTGCACAGAGATCGCGCCCCCTAAAGGCGTACGCGGAAGCGAAGAGAGCCGTCGTCCGGCATCACGTGATCCACCCGTGAACGGCATTCCTCTGGTGTAGAACAGCGGCAACACCGCGACCAGCCGGCCTTCAATGTCTTCGCACGCCAGGTGTCTTGCCGGCTGGCCGTACTCAACCGCCAGAGCATTGAGCCAGCCCAAACTGTGGTAGATGGTGCTGCCCGCGTGACCGCTTACAAAGCCTTCCCAGCGCGGATCCGTCCGCGGATCGCTCTCCACGACGAAGCACTCTCTCGACACCGCATGTAGCCGCCGACCCGCGAACGACGGGACTCCCCGCGTCACCCGCCATTGTCTTCCGCACGCGCAGATTATACTGCCCTCTAAAACCCGCTGCGCCCGACAATTCGCACAGTCATCCATGTTGACGGTTTCCGCTGAGACCCGACACTGCTTGAACCCGCAGAACTCCTGACAGAGGACCCTGTCCACAGCCATTGATGGGGCATTCGACCCCGTGACGCGGCCTTCAAGCCGAAATTCGCGGTTACCACAGCTACAACGGAGAACGTCGAACAGCTCAAACGTCATTTACGACCTCTTATCGTCTCCAAACTCCCTGGTATGAACGGATAGCAGTCGAACTCCTCCCCGATGTCCGCAGAAACGCGCCATTAAACCGGCGCATTTATTACGTACGTACATCAGCGAATTCTCCAGTCCTCGATCAGTGATATAGCTCCGGCCAAATCGAGTCAGTTGGTCAGTGCATTCATATCGCACTACAGCACCGTCGGCGGCGTCGAGATTCACGTTACTGTATATGTCAGGGCATCGTTTTCAAGGATCGCGAAGGCCAGCCTAGCGCGCTCCGCGCCTTCACCTTCAATACGCCAGGTACCATCTACACTGACAAGATGCATCTTACTCCGCAACCGCCACCACACGTCTATTTCACGCGGCAATGCGATCCACATTTCTTGTCGGCTGCGCAGATCGTTAAGGTACTGGAGTAACTCGACATAGGTGCGTTGAGGCCGTTCTCTAACCACGTAATCAGGATGAATAATAAAGCTTATAAGACCGAACTTCTCCCGAATACTCTGAGCCTGTCTCCTCCACAACTGCAACGAATAGTCGTCAAGAATGTTAAAAAGCGAATAATCCTGTATCGTCGTGAGGGGAAGTTCCAATATATCACCGACAAAAAATGGCAAGACTGTGCAGCAGCCGCCGCGCTGCGGATCTAAGTGAGCGACGTTCGGGATGGACATGTCGTAACGAAAGTTCAGAGCATTATACCAGTCTACATTCCGGTACATCACCGCAGAGCGAAATCCTAGCGCGCCAAATTGCTTACCGTAGAAATTGATTCGCTCCATTCGCCGCGTAAACCGTTCTCGGCTTGATAGCAGACGGCCATCATGATTTAGGTCATGAATGTTGACTTCAAAGGCACGCTGGCGAATAGTTTCGAGCAGCAAGTGTGACACCTTATATGGCCCGTCAGGCACGATCTGGAAAGCGCTCTTTATGCCGAACGAATCATTCAAGTCCATGAGCCTAAAACAAAACTCTTGGCCAACCGATGTTTCGACGTCGTGGGTTACCATACAACAACTGCGAGCACCATCCGGCCAGAACCAGATAAATGGTATCTTGTGAGTCCTTCGAGACTTCATCGACAAGATCAGAAGGTGTTCGAGAAGGTTCTCCACTGTTAAGTCAACAGGCCAGTTCGGAAACTGTAACTTCTGCCAGTTTCTGAAATACATCTTCTGAAGGTGTTTACGTACGGAAAGTTCCAAAACCGGCCGCACGAAATAATACATGTTCCGCATACACTTGCCTATCCGGGTCGTGGCATCTAGCCGGGTAGCGCAGTACCGTTCGAATCGCAGGTTCTCTATCACACTGGCCGGATCGAAAGGAACATAAACCTGAGAATCGCCGATGCTTATGTGATCGGTAACGTCTTGGAGATCGTCCGTCACATACTTGCAAGGCGCCCCTGAGGAACAGCGTCCCCAACACTTTGTTTCTGAGCCCAGTTGGAAAAAGCCGTTCTCTGATGATAGCTCGCCCGCCAACAAAAACTCAGCAATGTCCTGAGGACAACGGAACCTATCGAGCACGGCCTGTTTGGCCCCATTAAGGCAAATACCAGACACCAGGGTTTGAATCATTTTTCCTCGACCGTCGTGCAGCAGTTGATTCGCTGATTTAGTTTGAAACCCTGCCAGTGATCGGCCAATTATGACGGTCAGCGTGCGCCGGACTACGTACGGAGAAAGGTCCGGTCGTGTACCAGACTGTGTCCGTCACTGTCCTAATGAAGTTGCCTACGTACAGCCCTCGCCAGTAGGGCCTCGCGAAGTTCTTAGTGTTTTCGGTCGATTGCTCCGCTCACCACCTCGGGCTCCTCAACCGGCTCGCAAACGGTGCGCACGGGCTGTAACGCTGGCCCCCGGTTGCGCGGTTTTTTGTCGAAGGCCCTCTGATACGCGGCCAACAGATGAGGAATCGAATGTTCCCAGCTGATCTCCGACTCAAACCTTCTCCGCCCGAACCGTCCCATCTTTTCGCGCTCCGAGGGGTGGTCAAGCAACCAGAGAATCTTGTTTGCAAACTCTCCCACCTGATCCTCGGGATTTGCATACAAGGATGCTTCCCGTGCTGTAAACATACCCTCTTTTGACTCGAATTGAACAATTGGCTTGCCTAAGGCCATATACTCGGTGATCTTAATCATTGTCGAAATATTGTTCATTTCGCATGGCCTGTCTGGGTTCACACAGACATCCGCAGTCGACAGGATTTCTATCAACTCCGCCTCGGGGATGCGCCCCGTGAATGTCACCATGTCCTCAAGGTTTTTGCCGCTAACCAACGCCTTCAACATCGGCAAGGCGGGGCCAGGACCGACGCACGTGAAGTGTACATCCTTGCGTCCCTGTTCTTTGATGCGCTGCGCCACGTCCACGAGGATATCTAAGCCATCCTGAACGGACATGACACCGACATACCCGACGAGATACCGTTTGCCATACTTCCATGCATCGTTCGGACGAACGACCGGAAACTTTGCTAATTTGGGACCGTTACGAACAACGAATACATCATCTTGATTACACCGGCCCCGAGTCAGAGCAAGCGTTTTATAACTTTCGTTAGTCGCCATTACGATATCAGCGCAGCGGTACGTAAGTTTTTCTAACAACACTGTCAGTCGGTATAAGATACCTCTCTTAGAATACTTTGCGAGATATAACTCTGGACATGCATCATGATGATCAAAGATATACTTAACTCCGAGCAACTTGAAGGGCAATGCCACCAAAAAGATATCGTCAGGCGGATTGCAGCCCTGGATGACATGAAAGCCGTGCTTAAAATAAATTCGCCACGCGTACAGAAACTCAAAAAACAATGCCCACACGTATTCAAGGGCGTAAGCGGTCATGCCGGGACCCTCCTTGGGCATCGGATGGCGGTATATGTGGATCCCATCCAACACTTCATACTTGAGCAAGTGGCTCGGAGCCCGCTGGCACAATACAATGACTCGGTATCCATGGGCCTGAAGACAGGTGGCCTCGTTCCATACTCGCGGGTCGAAGGGCACCGCCGAGTTTTCTACGATAATAAGTACGGTTTTCTTCATATCGACCCGTCCTTACAACAGCTTGTAGAGGCCGGACAGCGCACAAAGCATCGTTGCCTGGCCCCAATGGAGTGTTGGCGTCCGATTGACTAGCCACGGCGAGTATCTACGGTAATAGAAGTACCCGCTGCGGGCTTGCATATGCTGGATCGTCCATTTCGCGATTTCAATAGCCAAGGAGAGGCTTGCCGAGTCTTTGTCGTGGAAACATACCAGCGTGTCGATCGCCTGTGAACAACATTGAATATCAATCGGAAGCGTCTTATGATCGTAGTACTTCGGTGTCCCGTCGGGCACAAAAAAGGATGTTTTCCAATAGTTGTAGCCATCTATCATACATTGCTCAAACTGGCGGTCCCCGGCAAAGTCCGCATAATGCTTCAGGCTGTCCAGGACATAGCCAGTGTGGAAATTGTCAACCCAGTGTAAGTTCGATGCCTCGCCGTAGTACCAGGACGCATTCGGTCTTTGATGTTTAACGGTGTAGCGTATTGCTTTTTCAGCGACGGAACGATATGACTCATTGCCCGTATATGAGTAGGTCCTGGCGAGCAGGCTCGCGCCCAACGTGTTGGCGTTATGCACTTTTGTATTTCGAGCGCTTGGAAAGTACCCAATGCATAGCGAGTCGCCCTCCGGCTGAAGGGCGAGGTCATGGAGGATGTGCTGGCAGGAGCTGTCAGCGATTTCTAGATAGCCATGGTGGGAGTAACGGTCATGGGCGTCCAGAAAGGCATGACCGATTAGGGAGGTCCAGACGACGGAAGGCACCCCTTTGGAAGCAAAGCCGGTTCGGGATTGATAATCAAAGTGGTTGCCCCAGCAGGCGCCAGTGTAACCTGGGGATTGGTTGTCGATTAGCCATTCGAGAGCGCTCTCGGCCTTCGTTTTCCAGACGCTGTCACCGTCCGCGTCGTGCAGGCGAATAAAGGCTCTGGCAAGGAATCCCATGCCCTTCGTGGACCGGCTCTTGCTGATGCCGACCATAGGACGAATGTTGATTGGGAAGCGCCGGACCCCCTGCTGGAGAGCAATGCGAAGAAATTTATTGTTGAACGTGAGGGGGCGCAGGAATCTGGCGTTCAGCCCATCGAAGGTATCATAGGCTTGGTAGTCGTTGGCCTCCAGCCAATCGTACAATTTGCGGATCGAATTGTATATGAGTTGTTTGTCAGCCGTAGTAGCGGTCTCTCCCGGTCTACCAGCAAATTCCTTCGTACCTTCCATTGTGGCTCCCCCGATTCATAACTCTCACGAAATCCACCAAAACCTGATCGCTACGCAGTTGGCCACCGACTCGTTTGAAGTCAGGATCGTTGTTCCCGATTACTATTGTCTGGGCATGCTCCAGAACTGCGTCTATGCTACCAACCATTAATCTAGAAATATGGGGAATGCGGTTAAGGATAAAATCTCGGTTTGCACCGACCAGTTTTGCTACACTGACATTTTTGTCGTAAATGCGAAGGTCGTAACCTTTACCGATCAAGGATTCGATAAGCTCGATCAAGGGACTCTCCCGAAGGTCATCCGTTCCCGCCTTGAAGCTGAAGCCCAGTATCCCGACACGACTGTTTCCCTTAGCCGTGATCAGCCGAATGCCTCTCGCGATCTGCCGTTCATTGCTCGCCAGGATTGAGTTAAGGATTGGCAACTCCAAATCATGCATCTTCGCTTGATAGGTCAGCGCACGAAGGTCCTTCGGCAGACACGAGCCCCCAAATGCGAATCCGGGCATTAGATAGGCACACGAAATGTTCAGCTTTCGGTCTTGACAAAAAACGTCCATTGCTTCATGGACGTCGACTCCAAGTGCTTTGCCGAGGTTGCCAATCTCGTTGGCAAATCCGATCTTCAGTGCGTGCCAACTGTTGTCAATGTATTTAATCATTTCGGATGTTTCCAGCGTAGTCCTGATCAACGGAGCATCCAGCATCTGGTAAAGAGCCGCCAACATCTCACCGCTGCACGGATCGCATTCGCCGATAACGGTCTTCGGAGGCGCATCGAAATCTCTGACTGCCGATCCCTCACGCAGGAATTCCGGATTGTGGCATAAGCCGAAATCGGTGCCGGCCCTCTTTTGAGATGTCTCCTCAAGGATCGGCATGACGATTTTCCGCATGGTTCCGGGAAGGACTGTGCTGCGAATTCCCACAACATGCCTCTCGCGCTTCTCCCTCAGGGCGGCGCCAATCTGCTCGCAGACGCGCAGGATGTATCTCAGGTCGAGGTTGCCATTCGGCTGGCTCGGGGTGCCTACGCAAACAAATGACAGATCCGTCCTGTGCACCGCCTCAGCCGCATCGTCTGTCGCCCTCAGTTGCCCCGATTCGACCGTCCTCGAGATAATTTCACCGATGTCCGCCTCGATGATGGGTGATCGCCCTTGGTTAATCCCCTCGACTTTTGCCGAAATCGGATCTACTCCTATCACCTGGTGGCCACGGTCGGCTAAACAGCCGGCCGAGACGGTGCCTACGTAACCTAACCCGAAAACGCTAATCCGCATGTGCTTTCCTAATTAAAACCACTACTGTCCAAGACAGGTCCGAAATGACTGTTTTGGACGGGCCAAGTCGTTTATTCTGAGTGTCGCTCCGGCTCGGCCCAAAACCAGGCCTCTGGTCACGGCGCGATCCTGCCCAAAACGCTGGAGGCGACCTTGGGGGCGGCGAAACAGGCGGGCACTGCACCAGGAGAGGCCATTTTCGGGTGTTTCAAGCGAGGTTGATGCCCTGGGACCTCCGGCCAAGCATGATTTCCCTGTCCAAGACGGCGTCCACAAAAGCTGTTTTGGACAAGAGTGAATTAAAACGAAACACATCCAATGCCACGTCCTTGACGTCACTCAATGCCCTTCCCTTCTCTTAGCTATTCCTTTACCGAATTACCGCAGGCTGAGTACTTCACACTTAAATCGGCTAAGTGCGCAATAGCTGCCGACCTCGAAAGAGAGTACACGACAGGAGCGACTTTCGGACAAGTAGAGCAACCACGCAGAGTGAAGGTCCGCGCCGCCGGCGAGTCGCTCAGGAGCGGCGAGAATCGCTCGGCAGTGAATGATGCCCTTAGTTGAGACGGTGCTGCCCTTACTGGCGGTTCCGGACGGCATCCCGAACAATCAGATGCGAAATGGATGCTCACGTGATGTACATTCCGGGAAGAAAGGGTGAGCTAAAGGTTTTGCCGGTAAAGACGAAGGTCGACTAATAAATCTTTGAACGACTTTACTTCCTCCCTGACTGGGCGTATCGTCAGTGAAAGCGAATAGGCTACTGCGAAGCCCAGAGCTGGAACCAACAGTTGTGAGAGCACACCGCGCGGGCGGATCAGATGCACGACAAGTTCCGCGACAAGAGCACCCGCCAGGCACAGAGCGATTGGGCACGACATAGCCTGCCAGAGACGGCGTAGTGTCAAGCCCGTTCCATGGAAGGTATACTTGAGCATCCACGGGAAGATGCCGACGAAAACGAGCGAACCGAACAGTGCCACCCCCTTGATTCCGAAAGGCAACCCGATGATGTAGCTGCCGATCAAGATGGGCGTGAGAATGAGCGTGAGTTTGAACATCCGGGCCGGTTCTCCCCGGGAAACGAATAGCCAACTCGTCGGACCAAAAAGCATTTGTGCCAGTGCGGCAATCGCAAGAATCTGGAAAACCGGCGCCGCTGCCAGCCACTTGTTTCCCAAGACTAGTCGAATGACCGGTTCGGCGGCAACGATAAGAAAGCCAAAGACCGGTGCGGTGATCCACGTGATGAGCTTGATAGCGCGCAAATAGTATCGCGCAAAGCGCTCTGGGTCATTCTGAAGTCTGCTTAAGGCCGGCACCATGATCGTGCTCAGTGGTGCGTTGAGCTGGTTCACAGGGCGCAGGAGCAGATTGTAAGCCCGTGAATACAGCCCCAGCGGGCTAGCCCCCCAGTACCAGCCAATCAAGACGCTATCCGCGCTGCGACTCAAATAACTGATGAGGTAAGAGCTCGCCACATTGCCGCCAAAGGTGAGCAGTGAACGTACCTGGACGCCGCGCTGGGGCGGGCCCGGAACCCATCGGATCATCATCCAGGTGAGCGCGACCGCCGTGCTATTAAACGTGAGAGGATATGCGATGATCGCCCAGTACCCGGCACCTCGCCATGCCAACGTGATCGCGGCAGCGACAGCTGCCGCAGCGGCGACTATATCCCGGATCGCAATCGCCGCGTAGCGCATCTGGCGCTGGATAAGCGCGTTGTGTTGCACTCTGAGGCCGCAGATCAGAAACGTTAGGGCCAGCACTAATGTCAGGGCCTTCAGCCGCGGTTCACTGTAGAACCATACTAGCAGTGGAGCCAAACCGGCCGTCACTAGCATGAGCCCCAGCCCGATCGCGACATTAATCCAGAACAAGGCGCTCACTTGCTCGTGCGTGATGTTCTCCCGCTGTATGGTCGCTTCCGACAGGCCGAGGTCTGCAAAGGCTTGGCCGAGTCCCGTGATCGCCGTTACCATAGCAACTAGCCCGAAGTCGGCAGGCGTTAGCAGACGCGCCAACACGATCGTCATCGCGGTTGTGAGGACGAATGTGGTGCCTTGCGCGCTGGCCGTCAGCACTCCTCCGCGGACGGATCGGCCCTTTAAGTCCCCGCGCAGATACTCAGTGCTAAACGCGTTTAAGGCTTCTTGTTGAGCTGGCATGTGGGACGGATTCTAATATTGAAGTAAGCGCGCCGCGATTAGCGTTACAGTACTCATGAGGAGGCCCTTACATCAGGTGAAGGATCCGACACGTCATGCGTCAGCGATTCCCCGGGAAAGGTCTCTGAAGCAGGGCCGCGTACACTCTCATGGTCTCTTGGCCGACCATGTCCCAGGAATGGCGCTCTTTTACATAATCCTGAATGTCCTGCCTCCGACGGTTCAGGTCCGCGTATAAATCACTCGCGAAGTACCGCTCGACCGCCTCAGCTAGGTCAGTTGGATCCTTTGGCCTGAACACAAACCCTGTCTTGCCTTCCACGATATCGTCTTTCAAGGACCCTACGTCGGCTGCGACAACCGGTAGGCCAAAACTATGTCCCAGAAACAAAATCCCGCTCTGGTAGATGTGCGTGTAAGGCAACACAAGAACGTCTGCCGCCTTGAAATACAACTCCGTCTCATCGTCAGGAATATAGTCCGCCCTAAGCAATACTTGTCCCGACGCTATGCCGTCGGTAATCGATTCCAGGATTGTCTTCCAGTATTTTTCGCAATTCTTCGGTCGGCCAGCAATGATTAGCCGGTAGTGGCCGCGACCGCCAAGGATCTGACGAAATGCGGCGATCAGGTACTCAATCCCCTTATAGGGCGCAATGTAGCCGAAGAACAAAAGCGTCTTTTCATCGTCGCGGATTCCCAGTCGTTGCTTTGCTTCAGCCGACGTGAGCGGCGTGTTCGGAACAGAATTGTTGATCCCGTAGGGGATCACTACAATTCGGTTTCCCTCGACACCAAACTCCTCGACGAGTTCATGCTTCATCCTCGGCGTATGAACAAAAATACGGTCTGCAAGGTGATATTGAATCCGTAGTGTAAGCCGATTGAGTTGCGTATCTCTAGAATCACGCCTGTGGGCATTCACATTGTGCGCCGTGAAAGCGATCCTCTTGCCCAGAAACCGGTAGTACAGCATGAGCAGTGTCCGATCGAAAGACTCGAATTTGTTGTTCCACAGGATATGAAAGATTCTTGGCCTGGCCGTCGCAGCGTAGCGAATCAATTTGGCATAGTAGATCAAGACCCTTGACAGTTTTCTCGGCAGGCCTGCGTCAGGCCGTGTGCTGCCGCGTAAATTAAGGAAGTGCAGCTGAGCCGTACTGGCGAATTCCGGGCAATCCAACTCGTCACTGCCGATCAGATCCAGGACTGCGCCCTTGGACGCCAGCGATGCTGTTAAGCCGGACACGTAGTGCTTGTCCCTGCCTGCGGCAAGCAGGGCCACCGCGACCTCAGGAGTTGTACGTGATGGCGTCAAACTGCGCCCCACCGGGTGCGATAATCTTTACCGAAGTCATGGCCTGTTGTTTTAAGCAGGGCCCCTGCCCGATTATTCACTTTTGTTAATCCCTCGGTGCTGTAGTTTTGAAATGAGACTTCAATTGTTTCATAGAAATCAGACTTATGGATCCCTCAATGTAAGCCGGCTTCCGGCGGCGGCCACCTGTCAACACTTACTTCTTCATGGTGATTCCGACGCTCCTAAGCGGGCCGTTTTCTGCGTGTTAGCAGACCACACTCGGACGTTGGCTGCTATCGCTCGCACACGGCGTCTCGACGGCAAACGGTGGGTACCGTTGACTAAAGTTAGGAAACAGACTCTAACTTACGATATCGTCCATATCGTACCATCAGGAGCGCCGTTATGATACCGTATGTCTATCATGAAAAATGTGCCAATGAAGACAATTCAACGAACTGTTTTGTTGACGTTTTTTTGGAGTGCACTAGCGGCCCCTTTGTTGGCGCAAGGCACCTATACTGCCGCATCCTGCAGCCAGAGCGATGTGACCTCAGTCATCAACGGACCGACACATACGGCGGTCAACGGCGACACAATTGTTATTCCAGCCGGCACCTGTACTTGGAACTCGAACCTTCTCGGACCGGGCGGCGTCGGCCTTACGCTTATCGGAACCGGGACCCCAAACTTTGGTTCCGCAACGACGGGAGCCTCTAGTTCCTGTACAGCCACCAAGATTATCGACAATGCCGGGTCCTCAAATCCCTTAATGAGATTTACTCCAGGATACGGTGCAACCATGCGTATTTCGTGCATGGTCATCGACCCGAACAGCACTTCGACGTCGCTGGTAGACCCGATATGGGTCGTTGGCGCGTGCACTTCAAGCGGCTGTCCCAACTTGCGGGTGGATAACATCACCTTCGGATTGAATACCTATTGGTCGGAAAGTGGTAACTCGTCGAACGCCGAAGCTGCAATGTTGGTCGAGAATGCTTTCGGTGTCATCGACCACAACAGTATCGGCAGTGCGGCTCTACCAGCCAAGAACTTTGAACTTTTTAATTCGCAACTTGGCGCTTACTTGGGCTCTGGTAGTTACGGTGACAACTCGTGGGCGCAGCCGGATTCACTCGGCGGAGCTAACAACCTTTTTGCGGAGAACAACGTCAAATACGACAGCGGTTATATTCCAATGAATGACTCCGAGCAGGATGATGCATTCACGAACCGTGGCGGTGCTCGTGTAGTGATGCGTTACAACACGCTTTATCAGGGCTCTGGGAATACTGGCGGATTTGGCATTTTTGCAAATCATGGTACCGACTCGGGGGGCCGGGCTAGGGGCGCGCGCGAAGCTGAAGTCTACAATAACACCATCTACTGCCAAGGTACGACTCAGAATTGCAGCGGCGTCGACGGAGGACCGAGAAGCGGAACTGCATTGTTCTGGGGCAATGTCCTCAATGCTTCGTCGGCGGGAGCTGGAGCGTGGATTGGCCTCAACCTCTATCGTAACAATACATCCTCTTGGAATCCGTTTTCGCCGAACTGTGGCGGATTCATGCCGCTCGACATTAGTGATGGGGCGAGTGTCTCTCCGACATATACGGTCACTTCCAGCAGTAGTACTACGGTGACCGTCTCTGGCACTCCTTGGACCACGAATCAGTTCGCTCCTGTGGGTAAGGCCTATTTCTTTTGGGATGTCACGGCGTCAGTCAACGGATATACATATAGCGCAATTACGGGCAACAGTTCAAACCAACTAACAATAAGCGGTAAAAATGGCACGATTTCGAACGGTGATTCCTTCGTTATAGTTGGATCAACGCTCTATTATTCCGGGAGTATTACCTCTGTTGGTTCCGGTAGTGGGACCGGCGTGGTGACCATGAGTGACACAAGCAAAAGTTGGGGCACCAACCAGTTAAATCCTACTGGTTCCCCTTACACCGTTACGGACATAACCGGAGCCGGCAGTGGTGCCGGAGCAGCCTGGGGGGGCGAGATTTCATCCAACACGTCTAACTCTATCACTCTAGAGGGATATGTCGGTTATGGCCCCTATGGATTTGCTACTGGAGATTCCTATTGGGTGACGCGGTCGACCGCCTGTCTTGACCAGCCAGCGAGGGGCCAGCAAATAAGCACTATACTCTCTGGCGACCCGCCTTCTCCGATAGGCGGCGTAATCGAATCAATTGATCCGATTTACCAGTGGAGTGATACAGTCGCCAGCGGAAGTCAATACGGCGAAATCACGTCAGGATCTAATAAATTAATCGCCTACCGAGATTTCTATGCTCAGGCATCAGGCGCCCAGACCAGTTCCAATTTGCCATTTTCTTGCAATGGGTCCACTGGTGGGACGGGCTGGGGTACCCTGGCGAATAGGCCATCAAGCTGTAGCGGGGCGTGCTCGGCCAACTCACTTGGATGTGGTTACTGGGCTACGGATGCAAACGAACTATACGTGTGGGAGTCGGGTGCTTGGACGGCGTATTACACCCCATACACCTATCCGCACCCCCTCGACACATCGGGAACGGCACCTGGAACACCTTCTTCTCCGACGAACCTCCGCGCGACTGCAAACTGATTGGCGTGAACTGGGACCGGGTTGACGATGTGACAGATCTTCCAAAGGATCTCGGCGACCGTCATGCGGCCGCTCTAGCTCTGTCTGGTTGTGATCGTAAGGCGTCCGCGGTACGAACATCAATGAGCTGACGCCTCTGAAATCTTCGATGTCCAAAATCTCGACCCGCGCCCGAAAGCTCTGCATACCTTCGGCCATGAGGCTCTCGCCCTCGGAGCCAGTCAAACCATTCCGAATCCGCTGCGGTGAGCCCCTAGCTCTCAACGTTGTTCCCTCAATACCGGCGCTTCAAGAAGTCCCTCGACATGCCTGAGCATCTTCGGCGCCTGAGACTCTGGCTTCGGGCCCTGCCCCAAGGCCCAATAAATGATGGACGTGAGGATCTGCGCCTTCGCCTCCCAGCTTAAGCAGTCCCGCGCGTAGGAAACGCCCTGGCGCCGTAGCCGATCAAGACGATCTCTGTCCTGCGCGAGGCTTCGCAGAATCTCTTCAATTTGCGACACCGCGTCAGTTTCATTGGTGAGCGACACCTTACACCCGACCCCTGGGTGGACAATGTCACCGGGACCGCCGAAGTCCATGACCACGGGCACAACACCGAGAGCAAGGGCCTCGAACACTACGCCACCACCGTAATCGTGAATGGATGGAAACACCAGAACATCCGCCGACCGTAGCCGCTGCATCGCCGCGTCATGGCTTAGGCGGCCACAAAACGTGACCGCTTTGTCGAGTCCCAGGGACCTCGTGAGCTGTTCAAGGCGGCACCGTTCCGGTCCATCGCCCACCACGGTGAAGCTAGCCAGATCCTGCCGCAAAAGAGGAGCGGCGCCCCTTAAAGCAAGATCACAAGCCTTCCATCGAATCAAGCCGCCTAGGAACATTAGCTCCAGTCTGGCTCCAGACCCGCGGTTGCTTACGGTCCGAGAACACATCGAGCGGTCGACACCATTCTCTGGGAGAAAGAACAGTTTTTCGGAATATGCGGTCAGCTCGGCATAGGTTTGGGAGGAGCCTGCTATGATTGCGGCCGCCCGTCGATAAGTGGACCGGGCAAAGGGCATGAACCGGTACAGACCCCTTAGGCGATAGATTAATCCCTTCCTTTTCTCGGCTTGGCTAAAACCTTTAGGCCATGGCAACCCTCCACTGACCGGCCCGATCACCAAAGGTATTGGACCGTTCCGCAAGAAAAAAGCAAACGGGCTGGGGGTGACGGTCGTTACTGGCTGAAGCCGCAACACGACATCGAATTCGCCGGCCACAATCCGCGCTCGCATCTGGCGCCAAGCCCACAATTCGAAAATAACGTAAGACGGATACAACAGGAAAGCCTGTAATGCCAGATTGTAGTAGTTGTTCCTAAAAACCCACCGGGCGCTCCATGCTTTGACGCGCTCAAGCCAAGGCAACCTGATCACCTCCACGGAGCGAACCTCCCCCTGCCTGCGCCGCAAGGCGACCTCGCCGTGGGGGCGGACCACTAAAGTCACTTCATGGAGGCGGGCAAGAGCCTGAGATTGGCAGTAGCCTTGCAAGTCACTTGTAATGCCATCCGGGTTCGCGTCTGGCGCAAGCATCAAAACACGTAACCGACCCATTAATTCTCCTTCTCATCACGGCACCCGCTTTGCCGTCAAAATAAACGCCCCGGTTTCATGCTTCTAGTCTATTTACTGAATCTCTGACCAAGACTGAATCTCTGAACCAAAGGTCCGGTCGACTTCCCCGTGCCATGACCCGAACTGATCCACGTTCAACGACTGCGTGGGACCCTTACCAGTTACCTTCTTCTCAGGCCCCGGCTTCGCGGCGGAATCGCCACATGGAAAATATGCTGAAGCATTACCGGGTGTCGCTTGCAAGCATCGCGACCGCAAAATAGCATATAAACAGATGCTAACCTTATAGCCAAAGTCTTCAACGCGTGCAAATTTGTTCTTTACGAGATCCCACACTATACGGGCTCTTACGAACGGTTGCCTTCGCAATTGTTTTTGAGGACCCTGCCGAAGATCTAGAGGAAAATACGCTTAAGCCGAGGCATCCGGAGCGTCTCGACGCCACGAAAACGGCACGTTGGCCCGATTGACAGCAGCCTCCGTGAGCGCGCCAATGACGAAGATGACGTCATGAAGTTGGGCGACCGCTGCCGAATGAGAATAGGTGGCGTAAGGCATGCTGGCCTGCTCTGGATTACAGCCCGGCCCCAATGCCAGAATACGTAACCGGTTCATGAATGTCTCCATCCGGGCGGCCTAATGGGCTAGGCTGTTGCATCCCCCTAACTCATCCTTTCTAAAGCACGTTGGGATTTGGTCGATTGTTTCCTTACTCTGGAGTTCTGCCGCCTCGCTAGCCTTCTCGCGGCCAACTCCCGAGACCGCCAAGGCTCCCAGGACAAAAACGAACCACATGACACCGGTGGCGCGGAAGTCCGCCTCACTGGTATTGTGGAAAAGGAAAGCGGTCCAGATCGCCAGGGTGAGAGACGCAATGCTGGAAAAGGGTTTAAAGCTCCTGCGAATATTCTGGTAAGCGCCGGCCACGAACAAGAAAAGCATTAAGCATCCAACGTAACCTAAATTGAGATAAACTTCCAGATAACCGTTATGTGCCTCATTGATATGTATTGCGCCCCAGCCGCCCGCCCAGAGCCGCTGGAGCCGAGAACCTAGCCAAAAGCTCTCATAGCCGGCACCAACGAGCGGATTTGCCTGCTGGCTGAGAACAAGTTGCCATATTTCCGTTCGGCCGGAGAGCGAATTCCGGCCAAGAGCGGCGGCGAAACCCCCGCTCAAACCCAGGCCAAAAAACAAGAAGATATATATCAAGAGGACGGCCGGGATCGTCGTCGTAAGGATGCCGGGCCGCCGCTGGACGGCCTTGGTGTGAGCCGCTAAGACCACCACACAGCCAATCACCAGGCACGCGCGGGATGTAGCACTATCACAAGTATTCAGCAACCAGATGACCATGGAGATCAAGGCAGCGTTCACCAGAATCGCCCGTTTCTGCCGCCGGTTCTTCCGGTCGGGCCATCTGACCACCGTATCCCAGAAGAAGTAGATACCGCACACCAGGCATACGATGCCCAACATGTTCTTACTCATCGCGGCTCCGGAATACGTGGCAATACCCGTCCATGGATCGTACTGCCGGCCAAGGGCCGGGAAGTACTTGACGAAGACCACGGACAGCGGAATCAACAAGTAACCAATGCGTCGAAGCAGAGTACTGAGAGCCCCCAGTGGGTGAGGATGCGAGAGGACCACCAGGATCATCACGTAGTCGCCGAGGTCCCTGAACCACTTCTTGAACGCTGCAAATGGGAGATCAGACCAAAGGACACTCACGAGGGCGAAAAGAACGTACACGGTGAGTGCCCAGTTTCGTGTAAAGAAAACTCCCCAGCGGAAGGACCGCGACACGAGAATGGCGACGCCCAACGAAAGCAAAACCAACTCGACCGTACGGTTTAGCGGGTTCCCTTCCTCCAGACCCAGAGCCACCGAGGCCCCCGCTCCGCCAACCATCATCACATCATTCCCAGCAAGCCATTGTGAGAGCGACCGCGATCCCATGAAGAACATCCAAGTTACTGGTACCCAGAGGGCCGCCGAAATCTTCGCCTCGTTGGCGGAGTCGAAAGCGAAAAGTGCCAGCAACAGAACGAACCACAGAATTAGCGCTAGAGTAGGAGGCATTGTATTAGTCTGCTCTAGGCGCGATCGTTTCCGAGGATGCCCGGCTCCGCCTGACTGCCTAAAGGGCCCTGTGACCGCGAGGTTTGAGCTGCTCAAAAAATGGCGTTGATGATCCCGTAGAAAAGACCTGGCCTGACCCAGCGGTACCTTCGCGGCGTTGATCGCGGGCACCTGCGAGATGCAAGGGCTCTGCGACATTGCAGTGGAACTTACAAACAAGACGCTCGCCGTATGCACCATAACGGGCGATGAAATACTGGCAACGCCGGCCCATTTTTACAAGCGGACTTCTGACTCAGGACAACTGGAATGCCGGGCATAACCAGTGTAGCTGGCTAGAGGTTCATCTGCTCCTCACGGGCGCCGTTCCGTGCTTCGAAGCACTCGGTTCACATCTACTGGACTTCTTCTCTCAGATGCCTGGCCATTTACGCGTCAAGAAAGAGGCGGTGCAATAATTCTAGTGTCAGCAATTTGTGGATTTCCGTGGTGTAATTGCGGTCACCCTTGAAATGCCCACTCACGATGCCTTCGAGGCCTTTGGGTTCGAGATACGGTCGGGAAAGCGACCGCCGATCGAGCAGCATTTCGCGAACGTAACCCGAGAGCCCATCCCGATACCACACACGGTAGTGGCAAAACTTGTGCCTGCCCAGAAATAGGCGTTCGAGGTGGAGCTGTGCGAGGTAATGATCGACGTGGGCCACCCATTGGGGCATGCCATAGTCGTAAGCATATTCCGCCCGGAAGGTAAACTCAAGATAGGCGCGAGTGATGGTGGTCAACAAACTGCCGTTTGGATTGCAGTGTCCTCGATCTGTCCGAACTCCCGCCAGAATTGTGTTCCCGTCAGCGATCAGGCGCGAGCATTCGACACTGTTCTCGAAGATATCTGCCTTCATCATCGCGGAATTCGGGGCACGGAAAGCCGTACGCACTAGATCGTTGTCCAAATATGGGGAGCGCATGGTAATCTGGGCCTCGTCCAAGGCCAGAAGCCCGTAGTGATACCAGGGAGCCTGCCGGAATGCGGTGAATGAGACTGCGTGCCCGGGTAGCCATCGCGCGTAGGTCTGTTTTGCCTCTTCGATACGAGCGAGGAGTTCCGGGCGGAAGAGCCCGGCCCGAGGTGTCTCCGGCTTGAACATCCGCAGCCGGCGGAGGATTTCGCCACCGTAATTTCCGGTCATCCGCACAGGCGCGATTGTGGCGGCAATTTCATTGGCGTAAAGATCTGCGGCGCGGTACACCGGCGCACGTCCCTCGGCAAGATATACCGTCCGCTCCGCATAGTTCTCAAAACGTGATAGGAACTCGTCCCCCACGGGGATCACTTGGTGAGGCTGCTGCCAAATCTTGGCAATCCTCCGGGCGATCACAACATCCTGACAATCGCGGTATGGACCTCCGAAGGTGTAGCAGGGCAGCGAGTTCGGCGGGGCCTTCCACCAGGCCATGATCATCCGAGAGTCCAGCCCCCCCGTCAGAGAAAGCCCCACCTGCTCGCGACCCCTAAAGTAGCGCGGAAGATTCGTCGAGAAGACTTCCCGAAGTTGCTCGTAGTAGGCTTCCGGCTCAAGCGCGCCTTGGTTCTCCCACTCCGAGGGATCGAAATACTTGCCTTTCTGATCCAGCGCGCCGTTCCCAAAAAGCCACTGCGAAGCGGGCGGCAGCAGTTGGATGCCCGGGAAGACAGTGCGATTCTCCAACACACAGCCACAGGCGACGAACTCCCCCAAGCCTCTTGGGTCCATTTTTCTTAGTTCCGGACGAACAGCGAGTATAGCCTTGGACTCCGCCGCAAAGTAGAAGGCTTCCGTCGATTCGTGGTAGCAAACCTGGTGCATCCCGTACCGGTCATTGAAGAGCATCGCCGTTCCGCGAGCCTTGTCGGTCAGAAGCCCGTGAAATCGCCCATTTAAGTTCTTTGGAAACGAGGCGTCTTCCTCGTAGAGGTGAACGAGATATGAAGATCCCTCCGCCTCGAAGCTGTGCCCACGCGCCTTTAGGCGGCGGACGGTACCCGGCTCGGGAAACTCTTCTCCGGAAAAAACGAGGCAAGCATTGGTGTCCTCAGTCGAGAGCGGCATTCCATCAGAAAAAGAACCCTTACGTGCGGCCCATCCCACGTACACCCCGATGTGCTCGTCCATCCACGTTCCGGTGATGTAGGAAGGCTCATGGCGGATGGTTTCGACCATCCGCAGCATTTGCGGCTCGGCCCAATGACGGGGCATCTTGGTGATTAGACCGACAATTCCAGGCATGGATGCCTCTCCTGGGCCTCTGTTGCGGATGAGTATCGGATGCCGTAGAAGGCTTTGCGTAACGAGCGGAGCCTGGGGACTGCGGGTTCGGGAACAAGTTCAACCAGTGGGTGAGGAAGGCGGAGGCAGAAGCCTTGCGCAATAAGTGTGTTGGTCGGGCCTCGTCCCTCTGGCAGGATCATTGAGCCTCCCGGTGCTAGACCTCAGAATCATTTAAGTTAACTTGTTCTCGAACCCGATTAATCTCTTCGTCAGCCGCCTGACCCTCCACGGAAGCACGTGGCTCATTGCGCGCAGAACATAGAAAGTCCTAGTGTGCTCGTGGAAGGGGCTTTCCGGCATGTCATCTCGTGTACGCGTGGCCATTAGCGGTGCTCCAAGAAGGGTGCACGGCTGCCCCTTTATCGCTACAAACGTGAACCTATCCTCTGGCTTACTTGGTTCCGCGGGTATGTGACATTCGCCTACTGACGTAAAGCCAACGTGGGACAAAAGGTTGTACAGCGCGGGGCGAGAGAGCCAGAAATTCTTCTCGTCATCCAACGAAGCTGCGATTCTGCTGAGTTTCAGCTCCTTTGAATCGCCCGGCCAGTGCTCTTCACCCCAACTTCCCCAGTAGGTCCGACCGCCGTACGGGTACGGCGTTTTCGGGTGCAACGTGATCCTCGTGTCGACGATGCAGAGCTTCTGGCAGGTCTCGCTCAGCCTTTCAGCGAAAGAGAAAACATCCGGGGCCTTCAAGTGATACAGGATCCCCAGACAGAGCACGACGTCGAATTTCCCGTACTTTGCGAGGCTCAGGTTCCGCACGTCGTCTTGCACTACATCCAAGTTGTCAAGCGAGAGCGCCCGCTTGATAAACCGAACCTTTTCCACATGCGTTTCCCGCCCTTCCATCGCCACTACCTGGGCTTTGCGGCGCGCGAGTTCAATGCTGTAGATGCCTTCCCCACATCCCAGATCCAAGATGCGTAACTCCTCTAACGATCCTCCGGTATGGTCAGAAATGCACTGCACAACGCGACGTAACTTGATCTCGTCGCCAATAATCTTAGGGGACATTGTGTAGACGTCGTCTTGCAAATGAATGTTGCAATAACGCCACGGCCCGTACTTGCCGGAGACGGCATTCATTTCCTCGACAATTGTTTTTTTATCCATCAATTTCATCCTCTAAAGCTGGTATCTTCCTCGTCTCTGCAAAAAGACAAGGTCTCACCGGCGGGTAACCGGTGGTGCTGATGGTATTGTTAGGACAGGACGCAGAGATTCTGGGAGGGACACCCGGCCCGTTGTTGCGCATTGAGTTGGGCAAATATCTCGTCCATAATCCTGGCCGTCAATAGAATTTGCGAGTGCGGGATGGGGTCCGGCGCATCTCCACGAATAGAACGGTAAAAAGATTCGATCAAGTACTTCATCCCAGACTTCATGTGGAAATCCCGCGCCAAAAAACGCCCCATATTCATTCGCAGATTTCCGAGATACTGCTCGGCCAGACCGACCGGGGGAATGAACTTCTCACCGTAGCTGACGTATCTTTTCCCGCGAAGCTTGATGAGGGTCTCTTGGTCCTGATCTAGAATTAAGCCATTCTTGTCGCCATAAACGCGAAACTGGTGAAGGGCAGGCCGCATCTGCGACGAAAAAGTAAAATAGGCAGTTGTGCACTCCCGCCCGCATATGATGACTCTCAACTCATCAATAATCTCGCCTTCGCCCATTCCTTTGAGGACGGGGCTTACAAAGCCGTAGACCATCACCTGCGGCGTATCAGTGGTCAGGAATTCTGCAATCCTTGCAATCCCGTGACTGATGATGTTGTGCAAGAGCTTGCCGGGAAGTTTTCTGACCCAATGTCTCTTATCGCCTAGAAGCGCGCCAGCGTACCCGGTCTGCCCGATCTCATAGCAATAATAGCTTTCCATGTGGACCGGGCGGCTACCCAGGAAGCCACTCTGGACAAGGGATCTCATGCGCCGGGCCACGTGGCTGAACTGATCGTCATGCCCGGCAGTTATCTTTAGACCCCTTTGGTTCGCGAGTGTAATCAGCCTTGCAGCTTCTTGCTGGTAAAGTGTAAATGGCTTTTCCACATAAACGTGGCACCCCGCTTCCAAGCACTGCTTCGCGATATCGAAATGAGTTTGCGGTGGCGTTGTGATGTGAACAACGTCGGGCCGAGCATCATTCAAGAGTTCTCTGAGGTTGCCAAAATACCTGTTAACCGGGAATCTCTCAAAGAGTTGCCGTGCCAGTAGTGGTTCCAGGTCGCATGCTCCAACGATTTCACATCCATCGATCCTCTGGATCTGCGACGCGTGCGCATCAGCAATCTTACCGCACCCCACGATGGCAACCTTAAGCATTTATTCCCTTATCGCGGCATGCCTCAAAGAATCGACTCAAGCCCTCCGCCATGGGCACACTGGGTCTCCAACCCAATAAATTCTTCAGCTTTTCGTTGGAGTACTGGGTTCTCTTCCAGTTGGCGTGCCACCTGCTGAGATTGAATGCGGGGGGCAGTTGCCCTCGCGACCAGGTGGCATAACGTTCCCACACCCAGCACATTGCATAGCTTAGCGCGTGAGGAATGTAAAGCGATTTGAAGTTTCGCACGTTCCGTCGATACAATCGCAAGAACCGGCGGCTGGAAGGTAAATCGTCGTCAACCACGTTGAAGACTTCGCCGTCGACTCCCGGCTTCAGGCCGGCTAAGGCGATGGCGTCAGCACAGTTATCGACGTAGGTCAACGGGATCGAATTTGAACCGCCAAGATGCAGGAAGATGCCGAAAGTACCAGTTCCCACGCGTGCGCTGATGCCCTCATTCCCGGGGCCGAAAACCTGGCCGGGCCTCACAATTACATAAGGAAGCCCCAGCCGCCGGCCATACTCGGCCACCAGTTCATCCTGCTTGACCTTGGCAAAGCAGTAGGCCTCTCCTCGGACTTCAGGATTCCTTTCCATCTGGCAGGCCTCATCTAAAACCCTCCCGTGGGGTTTTTCACGGTTGGTATAGACCGAAAATGAACTCACATTGACAAATCGCTTCAAGCCCTGGCTTCGGGCGCATGCTTCCAAGAGATTACGGGTCGTGACCACGGAATTCATAAAAGCGTCGGGAAAGGACTTCTCACCTCGGCCTGCCGCCAAATGAAAAACTAAAGCGACACCATTCGCAGCCGCGGCGCAGTCCTCCGGCGATATGAGATTACCTCGAAACATCTCTATTTCTTCGCCGCGGCTTCCAGTAACGCTTTCGATTCGGCTCCGACCAACGGATCGTCTCGTAAAACACCGGATATGGCGGTATCCGCGTCGAAGTAAGACGTCTACGAGTCGGGCACCAATGAAACCATTGGCTCCCGTCACTAGGATCAGATCGTCGGTTCCGATGATCAAGTGTTCTTCCTTCAAGCGACCCTCGAATTCAAAAAAACAGTGTATGTCTCAGTTCCAGCGTCAGGGGACCCTTTGTGCTTTCAACAGCCTGAACGCTTCTTGCGATAACAAATCTAAAACTAAATAAATTTGCTTGCTTATGAGGCTACTGGAGCCGGCGGGAGGAGTCGAACACTCCGTCTTCCGATTACTATTCGGCCGCTCTGTCGTTGAGCTACACCGGCTTATCGGTTACACACCTTGTAACGCTCGGCCTAACGGAAATACCTCACAATTCACGCTGGCCGAGCACCTCCAGTGAGTCAGCAACGCAGTGCCTAGATTCACTCACAACGGAGCGCCACAGAGTGATTGCAGTAAGAGGCAGTAACCTTTCGTCAAGGCCAGTGCGTAACAAGAAACGTGAAGGCTTTCCTTCTGTCGGACAGAACTGACATTGTTATGGCGGACCAAGACCTGGCGAATGCGCCATCCATCCCCCGGACCGATATCGTCACACTTCTGCGGTCTTCTTACCATCTTGCGCATCTCTTGCGGCAGCTGAGTCCACTACCCATTGCAACGAGCGTCGCGAGCAACCGCATATCCGTTCCAATTTCACGGCAAAGCGATCGTGAGGAGGAAAGGCGAACACGTTCATTCGTCAGAGCCGTTTGGACCCAGATGCGTTTCTTTTGGCTGGAACACGATGACCACCGCACCGGTCCTCTTGTCCTGTTGTTTTTCAACAACATTGAAGGCGCTTTCGATAAGCCCGATCATTCTGGCTGGCCGGCGAGCCGTATCGCCTTTTTGGTCGACAAGACCCAACCTAACCATGAACACTCCTCGATTACTCAGATGGCCTGAGTACTTGTAGAGGAGAGGTTTAATTTTGCCGATCGGGACGTGGTACATGGATTCCCTGAACAGGATCACGTCGAAGCTCCCCTCCGGTTCGTAGGCTAGGAAGTCACCTATCGCAAAGCGGTTCTTTTCCGAGCGGCCGCTCATGACTGTCCGATCAGTTGCCTTACTTAGAGCCGCCTCGGATATGTCGACTCCGAGGTACGTGGAGTACGAGGTCAGACTGAGCTCATTAGCGGTATTGCCAGGGCCGCAGCCTAAATCTAGGATACTTCCTTTGCAGGCATACTTTTCTAGAGGCGGATACACGCAATCTTCCGCTGTATTGTCGATGAAATTCCACTTGCCCTCTCCAAATTCCTTATTCCAGATATACTTCTTAAACCATCGCGGGCCAAAGCTTAGTAGTGCGCCGCGTACAAATCTAGCAGTTCGGGACACAATATGCAATCGTTTTTCTCCAGGGTTGCCATGAAAGACCGACAAAACACAGCCAGCACAGCACGGGATACCCAAGGTCGTTCTCTATGTCTGCTTTCCCCAGCCCTTCGCGACTATCTTCCGCAGCCTGAGCATTTGTTCTTTTTGTGTAAAGTGAATCAGCTCTGCGGGAAGCTGCTGTTCTGTTCGGCTAACAAATGCCCAGACAAATCCAGCCAAGCGCAGTGCTCCTGCGGTTAATATGGGTGGGCGCGTCATTTGATAGATGCAGCGAAAGAATTCCCAAACTGGGTGGTTGCCCAGTAGGTAATCCTTCCGCCCTCCCCGGAATGGGATGGCAATGCCACTGTGCATAGCCGAACTCATCTGGCGGTGGTGTACAAAGGTTTTTTCCGGAAAGGTCCGGGTTCGCCAGCCCCTCATTCGGGCGGTAGTGACGGCCACCCAATCGATCCCCCCATCCCTCCTTGCAACATAACCGCCGATATCCTCGAAACAGTTCTTCCGAAAGAGCTGGATCTGTCCGGAGACGTGTTCGATGTTGGTAAAGCGGTAATCGTACTGGATTGAGTCCTCGGAAAATGCCGTACCAGCCACGCCCAGTCCGGAGTCCTCCGCGAATTTTGAAATCAGAAACTGAAAGTATTCCTGATCGAACGACACATCGGCATCCAGATTCCCGATGATGTCATAAGACAAGTGGGCAACTTTGTCACGGCCGGCATTGAAAGCCTGCACCTTTCCGGCGAAATGACGATCGCTGCGCTCCGGCATGCGAAGCAACTCGATCCACGGATAAGTAAGTAGCCACTTTGCGATGATTGCGTCAGTGCCATCCGTCGAGCCATCACTTACGATCACCCATTTCAGCGGTGGAAGAGTCTGAGCGACCATGCACTGGATGGTCCGTTGGATGAATTGTGCTTCATCCTTTGCGGGTGTAATCAGGACATAACTAGGCAACATCGAAGTACGCCGGACACCTCTCTGTTCTACGGCTTGCACGGCCGCAAAAGTCGCTTGCCGGGCATCAGTAGCTACCATTCATGCGTCGCCGCGAGGACCCGCTCGCCGGAGGCAGAGCCGAGTCCCTACTTTTCGACGGGTGCTGAACCGATCGTGCTGAGCCAACGTTTGGAGGCGGCTTGGAATGCGACCGTTAGACGCAGTTCCCCGAGCCTAGAGCACCCGGGACCCGCCAAAATATTTTGATTTCCCGGTATTTATGGTCGGCTCCGGATTTTGCTCTCTATAGCGCCTCCAATGACATCTTCGGCTTGATTGCGCAGCGGCATCCCGGAGCAAGCGAACCTTGCGATAGTACCCAGCTGGACCTACTCGCCAAAAGGGCCTCGGGCGATGCCTCACTTGAGAGAGAAAAGCTCTACCACTCTACCATAGGATATCGAGTCCCAGATTAAGCCGAGGCTCGGCCCGCTTGCGTAGCCTCTTGGATTTATGTGGGCAATGAAACCCGGCATCTCCGATTGCCGCCCATCTGAACGGCGGCGCCTTAGGTGCTGGAGCGGGCGGGAGGACTTGAACCTTCCATCGAGCGACGCTCAATCTGGCCATTACAATTCGGCTGCTCCTCCGTTGAGCGATACCGGCTCACTGCGAGATTGTACCACAAAGAACGCACGCGTTTGGCAATCCTGATTACGAACGGAGGAAGAATGCCGATGAAACCCCGGTGAAGCTTCGCTCTCATGCAGAGCCTCCCCCAACCGTTCAACGGTACGAAAAACCGGGGCATCAGGATCTCTTCGAACCCATTACGGATTTTAAATGTACGCAAAGGATCGTCGCGCTTATTTCCATAGTTGTATTGGCCGTATGTGATATACGAGACGCCTTTCGCTTCGCATAGTTCCATAGCTTTAGCCACTAAGGCGTTGGCTGGCCTTTTATCAAAGTGGCTTGGCTTCGTTGTCAGATTCAGGATCGACGCCACCTTTCCACGATGAACCAGATGCAGAAAGCCTATTAGCTTTCCCCCGAAGTATGCACAAACGAAGTCGCATCGACCGACAAATTCACCGTAGAGCTTCTTGGTCTCCTCGGCGCTCTTACCGTAATACCCGTTGCGGGTGCCTTGGCGCACCGGCGCGTCGTCATTAACTTCTCGAATTCCCTGGATCAGCTCATCGTCAAACTCTTTGATCACCACCGACACGCCGCGCTTTTGGGAGCGTCTCACGTTCTTGCGGGTTTCCTGCGGGAGACCCTCCCACCAGCTCTTGAAACTAACCACGTTAACAGCAGCAATGCTCTCCCATTCCATGGGATAGGCATATTTCGGTTGTGTGGCAGGTGGTTTTTGCGTAAAGGTAAATATGTCGGCCTTCAATGGTTTGACCGCATCACTTTTGAGCTTCTGTATACACTCTTCGGGGGTTTCTAGCTCGCTCTCCATCATTTCTTCCCCGCGGACCCTGGCCGTTTTCAGCCACCTTCCCGTGACGATTATCTTTTTTCCATTGATGTCGAGCGCTGGGACCCCGATCCAGCGCCCGCGGACCCTGATTTCGACGCGGCTGTCGTTAGTAGGCGTGATGTGATCGTGGTGCTCCGACGCTGGATCACAAAGATTCACTGTCGCCATCCGAACCCCCAGTATGCTTCGGCCGTTTTGAATGAACGCCGCAATGTTGCCTGTCGTGCTACGCCATAAACGCGGCAACGTGGCGCAGTTCACCGGGAGGCGAGAGAGACACGAACTTCTGGATCTCCTCAACAATTCGCCGCTGCTGAGCTTCACCTAGCCCCGGAAACATCGGCAGGGAGACGATTTGCTTAGCCACCCGCTCCGAGACCGGAAAGTCTCCTTCAGCGTAGTGCAGTTCACTGTAAGCGCGCTGCAGGTGCAGGGGAACCGGATAGTGAATTCCTGTACCGACACCGGCCTCGGCCAACCGCTTCTGAAGGCCCTCCCGATCTTCGACCCGGATCACGAAAAGGTGGTAAACGGCTCGCGCCCAGGAAGGCTCGCAAGGCAGCACCACCTGTTCGTCCACCCGAGCGAAGAGTTCCTGGTAGCGCCTAGCACATTCTCCCCGGGCCTCGTTCCACGCGTTGAGGTGCCGGAGTTTCACGCTTAGGATACCGGCTTGAATGGCGTCCAGGCGCCCGTTAAAGCCTTCGATATCGTGATAATACTTCTTGGCTTGGCCGTGATCCCGCAGCATGCGAACTCTCTTAGCCAGGTCCGCATCGCTCGTCGTCACCGCCCCCGCCTCTCCGCACGCCCCCAAGTTCTTCCCGGGATAAAAGCTGAACGCCGCCGCCTGACCGATGGACCCGGCCTTCAGCCATCGATTCTCTTTACGCGAAAAGTACTCCGCCCCATGCGCCTGGCAGGCATCTTCGATGACCACCAGATTGTGACGCTCGGCCAGTTCCACGATCGGATCCATGTCGCACATCTGCCCGTACAAGTGAACCGGAACTACAGCAGCCACCCGCCGCCGCGTCATCCGATCGATCGGCCGTCCGTCATCCCCAGTCTCACAAGCTGTCTCCAGGTACTCGCGTAGCTTCTCCGGGTCCATGTTGTACGTGCGTTCATCGATATCGACAAAGGCGGGACGGGCGCCGGCCTGGGATATCGCCTCCGCAGTCGCAATGAAGGTGTTTGGAACTGTGATGACGAGATCGCCTGTCGCGATGCCTGCTGCGATTAGAGCGAACCGCAGCGCATCCGTACCGCTCGCTACCCCGACGCAATACCGGGAATCACAGAAGCCGGCGAAATCCTGCTCAAACCCTTCCACCATCGGACCGCCGATGAACCCGCCCGTCTTCAGAGCGGTCGCGAAGACACCGCATAACTCCTCTTTCATCTCTTCATGAGGAGCGACTAGGTCCAGGAACGGAATTCGACTCGTAATGCTCATCTTGTTGCCTCGCACTCCTCGGCCACCATCTTCCGCAACACCCGGGCTGGATTCCCCGCCACGATTACATTGGCCGGTACATCGCGGGTCACTACGCTGCCAGCCCCCACGATGGCGTTCTCACCAACCGTAATCTTCGACAGAATCGTCGAACCCGATCCAATGGATGCGCCTTTCTTAATCAGAGTGGCCTCCACATGCCAGTCCGCTTCGGTCTGCAGCTGCCCATTGGTGGTTGCTCTCGGATAACTGTCGTTGATGAAGGTCACCCCGTGTCCGACGAAAACCTCATCCTCGATCGTGACCCCTTCACAAACAAACGTGTGGCTCGAAATCTTGCACCGCTTGCCTACCTTCGCGTTCTTCTGAATCTCGACGAAAGCTCCAATCTTACTCTCGTCCCCGATTTCACAGCCGTATAGGTTGATAAATTGCGAAAGCTTGACGTTCTGGCCCAGCTTCACATCCGGAGCGATACACAAATACTCACTCATAGCGCCACCGGCTTCCCGCGCTCTTTCAGCGATTTGTCCGCCGCCTCCAGGATCTCCACCACTCGTAAGCCAGCCAAGCCGTCGTTCATCGGCCTCTGGTTCTTCGAGATGCACTCGCAAAAGTGGCGTGCCTCCGCCGCCAAGGCCTCGGTCTGTTCCAACCGCGGTGCCCACATGTCACCAGAGCGATAACTCACCAGAAGATCGTATACACCTTCGCGTTTGGTGATCGCGACACCCTTGTCATACACCTTGATCTTCTCATCGGCTTCGAGGTCGTTCCAAACCAGCATTTTCTTCTCGCCACCAATCAGCGTCGTCCGCACCTTTACCGGAGAAAGCCAGTTCACGTTGATGTGCGCGATCACCTGATTCCCAAAATACACGGTGATATAAGCGAGATCCTCTAGCCCGTTGAAATGCGATTGACCACTTGCGGTCACAAACTCCGGCTTCTGTTGGATCAGATGGTCCATGATCGCCAAATCATGTGGCGCGAGATCCCAGATTACGTTGACGTCATGCTGAAACAGCCCAAGATTGACGCGCGTCGAGTCGTAGTAATAAAGCGGACCCAGTGAGCCTTCCTGAATAAGTTCCCGGATCTTCTTGACCGCCCCGGTGAACAGGAACGTGTGATCCACCATGATCTGCAGATGTTTCCGGTCTGCCAGATCAATCAGTTCCCGGGCCTGGTCAGCTGTTGAAGTGAACGGCTTCTCTACGAAAACGTGCTTCCCGTGCTCAAGCGCTGCCTTGGCGAGTTCGAAATGCGTCCAGACTGGAGTGACTACCGCGACCGCGTCTACATGCGGGGATGAGATCACATCCATAGCATTCTGGGTCGCGACGGCCCCTGGATAGGACTGCTTCGCGCGGCATAGTGCATCTGGCCGCTGATCCGAAATAAAGGCTAGCTCGCAACCGTCCAGATCGTGAAAGTTACGAGCCAGGCGCGGGCCCCAGTATCCGTAACCGATAACACCGACACGAATCATAAATACCTGCCCAAAATCACCGTAAACGTTAATTAAGTAAATTAGTGCGCGCCGTCTGAATTGAGAACTGCCAGGGGTGTGCGAAATAGAATCTTGATATCCATCCACAGTGACCAGGATTTCGCATACTGCAGGTCGAGCCGCACCATGTCATCAAAGGGGACCTTACTCCGCGCGGCAACCTGCCACAGACCTGTAATACCCGGCTTCACGGCCAACAGGCGCCGCTTATGCCAGACACCGTAGCGCTCAAACTCATAGGGCAGTGGCGGCCGTGGTCCGACAAGCGACATATCTCCGCGCAGCACATTGAGGAATTGTGGAAACTCGTCGAGACTCGTGCGACGCAGAAACCTGCCGAAACTAGTGATCCTCGGATCGTCGGTCATCTTGTAGACCGGCTTGTGGCCGTTTTGGTTATTCCCAGCCACGCGCCCTGCTATGTACTCGGCAACGTACTGCTGGTGGATCGTCGGATCATTCGCCACGTACATGGAGCGGAACTTCAGAAACGAAAATCCCTTTCCGTATTGCCCCATTCTCACCTGGCGGAAGAGGATGGGACCTCTGGAACTCAGCTTGATCCCCAGCGCAATGAACAGCAACAGAGGAGAAGACAGCGCCAGGGCCAGCAGACTGCCCATAATATCGATCGACCGCTTGAGTATGAACGATGCCTTTCGAACCTCCATGCTGCGCGCCAAATCCGGGTAAAGCCGCGAGTGACTCAACTCACCAGGCCCACCATCCTGCCAATCCTCCGGATAAACATGGAAGGAAATACTGATTTCGTTGATTTCTTCGATCGTCAGGATACAGCACAGAGCTTCCGTGATCTTGGTTAGGAGGGCCTTGGCCACGTCCGTTCCTTCCGCTGTATTGATCTCGGTAAAGATGACGCCGACCACGGACTCGGCGTACCATCCTCTGATGTCGGTCTCTCGGATAGAATTTGACAGGGCGGAAACCACACGCCCCAGCGTCTCATGTCTCGAACCAGTCCGGACAAGATTGCCGACGTCGAGTAACATGAGGACAAAACGGCGCCCAGATCGCTCCGTGCGCTTACGTTCCAGGCAGAGCCTTTCTGTAAAGGCATTTTCCGCCAACATCGCCGCGCTCGAAGAAGCAGACGAGGCATGACCATTGGAACTGGTTTGAAACTCGGATGTGCGTGTTGTGCTCCTCACAAGTGTCTTCACCTTTCTCGTTCTTATTGGTCCGATGTGATTTGCTCTACCGTAACCGACAATGCCGACGACCCAGCCGCCTCCGAGATCACATCGGCGGCGATCGGCTTCGCAATGCGCTGTTTCACGATCTGGGATAACCGGTCAACCTTTCGTTTGAGATCGTCGAGTTCCTGTGTGAATTCTCGGTGTCCGGCATTAGGCAATGATGCGAAGGGCTCGGATTGCATGATCAGTTGTCGGAGAAACTCAGATACACTGTTCGCTCCGTGACCCCGGCTAATGCGCTCCAGGGTTTGATACTCCTCTTGCGTAACTCTGACGCTGACAATGCGGCTACGTTTGACGAAACTCACGTGAGATCCCAGCCCGAAACTCGGGCCGCCTCCAAAAGTGCCTAGTTTGAAGATAGCTACTTGCGGCTGAGTGACCGTGCCCAGCCTATTACGAGATCGACCGGGTAGCGTCGAGCCATTCGCTCGGCGTTTTCAGGCTGCCGGGCGGGATTCGAGGAGCGTCGACGGTTTGAGTGATTGGTTGGGCCCGCCGGCCAGACCGCCTGTAACCACCACACGGCGAGTCGAAACTGGGCGGACCCAATCCCGGTCCACCTCTACTGCGACCGAACGCCGCAGAATTTCAACAGAGACAATTAGCCTGCAGGTGCTTTTCTCAGCGATGAAGATGCCCTCGACGCCCTGCAGAGGGCCGCACTCGACTCGCACCAAATCGCCGCGCTCCAGATAGGGCCACGGGGTGATCTGCAAACCGGAAGCGCACGACGCCTGGATGCGAGCAATTTCCTCATCTGCAATCGGCTCCGGCTCTCTGCCGATTCCGACGATATTCGCAACTCCGGGTGTGGTCAAGATAGGAAGGCGCCGGACTGGGTCAAAGCGGCAAAAAAGGTAGCCCTGGAAGAGCGGTAAAAGCACACTCTGCATCCGGCCTGAGGAACGGTGCCAACTCTGATACAACGGCAATAGCTGCTCGTACCCCTTGCCACTCAGCAGTGCAGACACAGACTTTTCATGCTTCGACCGGGTCTGCAGAGCAAACCATTTCACCGCATCGGAATTCAGGCCATCGCACGACAAATTCACGTTTGCTCCATCGTGCGCCACGGAAGGCACCGCCATAAATTCCGGCGTTTGACAAGCTACCGCCCTTTCAGGGTCTTTCGTGGCGCTATAAATTCGCTTGCACAAAGCGGCTTTTTTATTTGTATTACTAAGGGGAACAATTGTCAACGTATAATCCCAGGACCCGACGTACTAAGAGACCTACGCCGCAAAGCTGTGCATTTACCGTAGACTTTTGTTACAGGGATTACGTCTTGCATTTCAATTCTATGAACCTTTACCGCGCAAACCTACCCCCCGCACTTACCTGTACAGTTGCAACCAGAAGAAAATAAGTACCTGATTGAATCTTCAAGCTACAGGAAGGACTTAGTAAGTGCGAGAGATGGCACTATCTTCCGCAAAACGGCCTTGGGCGTTCAAGTAACACAAAGCGAGCGCAGTAACGGTCTCACGCCGTTTCCATGCGTTCTATCCTTAGGGCCCGATGCCAAATCACTGAACCACGTGTGGGGCTTTCAGGATGGCAGTAAACTATCCTATTTTACGGCCCGCAGCTACCCACTTCAATATCTTTGCCGTACTATGAGTCCTCTCGCCCTAATTGATCGCGGCACCGAAGAATTCAACGCCGGCGTCGGGCGTACTCGATGTTGAACACAGCCAACTGGCGACGAATCCCAGTGCCGCTTCGCGACGGCACACGGCACCTCGGCTCACTGGCCCTCAATTCATAAGAAAAATGCGCCCATCCAAAATGACTTCTTATCTATTTGTATGACGGAGGTAATTTTTTGTCAACAGTATTCGGGCCAGTATTTTGCATTAACAGTACCTCGCTTAGGTTTCTTCTTTTGGTACTTCTAGGACTTTGCTGGCCCCAAAGCTACAATCCTGCCGGGGCAGACTTGCGCAGAAGGGGCGTTTGGTGCTTCGTTCGGACGCGAGTTGAAACCATGAGCGCTCGGTGAGGCCGTTTAGTACTATTCCCTTGGGTGATATGCCGATTTTGCCATCAGCTGATTGCTGAAGCTGGAATCCGCAATATCCACGAAGTAAACCGTCTCGCCGCCGGCCGTGTCAGGCGGGCGCCAAAGCTAAGGCTTCTTCCCCCAGCGCGCAGCGGCAGCTTTCCGAGCGATTTCCTGGCGCTGTTCCTTAGTCAGAGCACCGGCTCGGGCCTTGCCACCCTTTCTGCCTGGGGCAGCCAATTCCTCCGCTGAAGCTTGGGTCACGCGAGCAAGCCCCCCCTTGCGCGCGATCTCCTTACGCTGGGTTTCGGACAATACTTCCGCGCGACGTCTGCCACCGAGGCGGCCAAGTGCGACGGCGTGCAGGTTCTTGCCCATCATCAATAGGTTACCGCGCCAAGTCCGGCCCTCGCGCACAAAAATAGTTGTTTTATGCTTGACAACTTAACGCTAAGATGAGATGCTGTGAAAGATCTTATTAACACCTTAGGAGTGGACCAGTCGAAAGGAGCAGAAATATGTGGACAATGTGGAACGCCCCCTCGGACCTCGACTACTACGAACAGTCCGGATTCGGCGGAGACGAACCCGAAGACGAACAGGAACCCGCACCGGAGTCCCGCGAAGTATTCCTGGACCCCGCAGACGAGCCAGAGCCTCCGGAATTGGAGGAAGGAGAATAACAATGACGAATGGAGTATTACGATTCAACACCAACACCCCAGTCGAGCTAGTGCTGCGCTGGGACGACGGAAAACGCGTCGAAGGACGCTACGGCGAACAGTTCATGTATACCCTGATCGACGATCGGGTTATGTACGTACCGCCGATAGTAGCCACCCGAATCCGCGAGCTCGGCATTCGCGCTAACCAAGTCTTTGAGATCTGCAAGGCGGAGTTGCGCCAGGAGAACAAACGCTGGATCGAGTGGCGCGTACGGAAAATCGAAGAACCGCGGCGCCCGGCCCCGTCTGGAAACGCGCCGGAAGCCGCGGCATCGGTGCCGAACAATGACGCTCAGGACCACCGCCATGGTACCACACACCCAAATCGCAAGGCTTTGGGTCTGGAAGCAGCCCCTGATGGCATCCTGCTCCCGGTACCAGTAACCGGGGCGGGAATCACCGCTATGGAGCTGGCTATGAGCGGCGCGGCCGAAATCGCGCAGCGGGTCGAATCCCGTTCCTGCATGCGCAATTACTCGCTGCAATTCACGAGCGAGGATATCCGGGCTATCGGCCTGACCATGTTCATCCAGGCGATGCGCGAGCGAGGGGTCACATGGGATCAACGCTAGCCTCGGCCGCCATGGATGCAATGCCGGCCTATGCACCTCCGCAGCGGCCATCCACAAACGACCTGATCGTGGCCTCTGAGACCTCCCTGACCAGGCTGCCAGACTCGCAAGGCGTCGCGATAGCCAAGGCCGATCTGGCTCCGGTCCTGTCGCCAAGCCAGGTCCGCTGCTTCCTCGACTGCCCGGCGCGCTGGTGGTTCAAGTACGGGCTCCAGATCCCCGAGCGCAAGAGCAGCTCGCTCGCCCTCGGTTTAGCCGTCCATCGGGCCCTTGAGGTCAATTTCCGCGAGAAGGTAGAAACCCGGGGGGACCTGGAGACCACCGGGGTAGTCATGGTTTTCCGCGAAGCCTGGATGGAGCAGGTCCCGGAAACGGAGTTCGCCCCTGACGAAAGCCAGGGGGACTTGCGCCGGGTGGGAGAACGGCTGGTTGCCAAGTACATGGACGAGGTCGCTCCCACGATCCAGCCGGCCGCCGTCGAGCTCGATGTTCATGGTGAAATCGCCGGCGTTCCAGTCCGCGGACGAGTGGATATCCTCGATGTGGACGGGCAGTTGATCGACATCAAGACAGCCGCCCGCCGGCCTTCTTCGGTCGCGCCAGACTATGCCTTCCAACTGGCCACCTACCGGCAAATCACACCCGGCGCCAGCGGTGCGGTGCGCATCGACTGCCTGGTGAGAACGCAAACTGTGCAGGTCGTCCAGCAGGCCTACACCGTCGAGAACCAGGACATCCGCGCCACCCACGTTCTCTATCCTATGGCGCACAAAGCCATGGACACCGGCATGTACTGCCCGAACCGCCAGTCGCTACTCTGCAGCCGGAAGCACTGTAGCTTCTGGAAACACTGCGAAGACGAGTTTGGCGGCCGGGTACGTTCGGTATGACCGGCCCCGCTCCGCGCTAACTCAAACGCCCCACGGCCCAGGGTGTCGCCAAGGCAACCTGGGCCAAGCCATTCTTCCATCAGAACTTGAGGAAAATCGTGCTCCGCAGACGTGTGCCTATACGCCGCACTACGCCCGTACGTTCAGGACTGCTTCCGAAACGGAGAGCGCCGGTGCGCAAGAAACGATCGCGACCCCGCCGGGGCCAGACAGAAATCCCGCATACCTGGCATGGATCCGAACGCTTGCATGTGCAGTATGCGTCCGATCCGGCAGCGGCGCAACCATCGTCGAGGCCGCCCATACCAACATCCTGGGACCGAGGGGACTGGGCCAGAAAGCGTCGGATTATTCAACGATCCCCCTCTGCGCCGCCCATCACCGCGAGAATCGCGATTCGTATCACGCCCTCGGGGAACGCGCCTTTCTCAGTACGCACGGAATCAACCTGCACGAACTCGTCTTACGACTGCAGGCTCGATTCTGGCAGAATCAGTCTGCTCCACAAAAAAACTCGGGGGCCGGCATCAAGCAAGCCCCCGAGCGGTCTGGTTCAGTAAATCGTTCCGCTACTGAATCGCGGTGGTGAACACCACGTCCACCCAATAATTGTTCGAGCTCGACGAGCCCGTTGGAAAGACTTCACTGCTGCTGTATGAACCATTTGGCCCGTACTGGCCATTTGGAGGAGCGTACAACATTTGATTCGTGACGCCCGTAGTGGCAAAGTACCCGGTGTCATCCGCGTAGTGCCCCTTGGGAGCCCAATACGAAATCACATACGGGGTGTTGGCGTTGATTGCGACTGGCACTGCAAAGTTCGCCTGCTGCCAGCCCGTGGCTGACTCGCCGGTGAAGGTTACGGTAGCTAACTGTGTCCCCGTCGAGGTCCACAGCGCGCCAACGTGTGTGCCGGTATTCTTTGAGCCCTTGTAGAACCGGAGTCCCGTGATATAGCCGGGCACGTCCGATAAGAAAGTAACTCCCAGTTCCTCCGCCGTTGAAGAACTTACACCGCTATTGGTCGGAACCGCGGTGGGTGCCCAAATGGTGACTGGAATGGCCGTGCCCACTGTGCTCGAAGTATTGAAGATCGCGTCCACCCAGTAATTGGTCGCCGAACCACCGGTAGTCGGGAACCCGCTGGAACCGCTCTTGTACACGCCGTTCGGCCCGTTTTGCCCATCCGCCAATGCCCCGAGCGGCAGATTGCTCACCGCGTTGGTGAAATAGCCGTTGTCTGCGGCGTTGTGGCCCGACGTTGTGTGGTACGAAATCACATACGTGGTGTTGGCTGTGATGGCCACTGACGATGCGAAATAGGCGGTCTGCCAGCCCGAGGGCGTTTCATTCGTAAAGGTCACCTTGCCCAGGTTTGTGCCCGTGGCGGACCACAGATTTCCCACGTGCGTCCCGGTATTAGTGGTCCCTTTGTAGAATCGGACGCCGGTCACATATCCAGCCACGGTGGAGGTGAACTGCATGCCGACCTCGATGGCTTGCTTACTCGTCGTGTCCGGATTCACCGGCACAGCGGTTGAAGGCCATATGGAGCATGGGCAGAGAATCAATGTAAACGACGCCGTTTGCGACGAGCCGTTCAGCGCAACGCTTAAGGACGCCGCCTCCGTCGTTCCGCCGTCCGGGGGTTCCATTGTCGCGGTCGCTGCAAATGAGGCCGTGGAAGCTCCGGCACTGACATTGACCGAGGCCGGAACAATCAATGCTGGAATGGTCGACGAAATCGGCACCGTGATCCCGCCCGTTGGCGCTACTAGCGGAAGCGTCACAGTGCAATTGGCAGATGCTCCGGCGTTGAGTGTGGTGGCATTGCAGGTCAGGGCCGAGACGACATAGGGGGAGACCAGAGTTAGACTGGCAACCTGTGACGAGCCATTCAGCGTCGCCGTGACGGCCGCCGATTGCGTGGTGATCAGCGTGCCCACCGTCGCAGTGAAACTGGCAGAACTCGCGTTCGCTGCAACGGTGACGGATGCCGGCACACTCAAGTAGGAGCTGTTGTCGGAAAGTGTCACGACGCTGCCGCCAACCGGCGCCGCCTGATTTAGGACTACCGAGCAAGTGGTGGAAGATCCCGCATTCACGCTTGCCGGGTTGCAGGAAAGTCCCGTAACGACCACCGGTGCAACCAATGTCAAACTGGCTGTCTGAGACGAGCTATTCAACGTCGCCGTAACTGTCGCTGACTGGGTCGTCGTCAGCGTCCCGGCCGTTGCCGTAAATGTGGCCGACGTGGCGTTCGCGGCAACCGTTACGGATGCCGGCACGGTTAGATAAGTGCTGCTGTCGGACAGGGTAACGACGCTACCGCCCGCTGGCGCGGCCTGGTTCAGCGTAACCGAGCACGTCGTGGAAGATCCCGAATTCACACTCGTCGGATTGCAAGAGAGTCCCGAAACGGCCGTCGGGGCAACCAAGCTCAGACTGGCCGTCTGCGACGAGCTGTTCAGCGTCGCCGTAACTGTCGCCGACTGGGTCGTCGTCAGCGTCCCGACCGTTGCCGTAAACGTGCCAGAACTGGCGTTCGCTGCCACAGTTACGGATGCCGGCACAGTCAAATAGGGGCTATTGTCTGCCAGAGTCACCACAGTGCCGCCCCCAGGCGCGGCCTGATTCAGCGTAACCGAGCACGTCGTGGAAGATCCCGAGTTCACACTCGTTGGATTGCAAGAGAGCCCCGTAACGACCATCGGCGCAACCAAGGTCAGGCTGGCCGTCTGCGACGAGCTGTTCAGCGTCGCGGTGACGGTCGCCGATTGAGTCGTGGTCAAGGTACCCACGGTGGCATTGAAAGTTGCAGAGCTGGTGCCTGCCGCTACCGTGGCGGATGCAGGCTCGGTCAGGTACGAGCTGTTATCGGAAAGCGCGACCACGCTGCCGCCCGCCGGAGCCGCCTGGTTCAACGTAATCGTGCAAGTCGTCGACGAACCTGAATTGACGCTCGCCGGACTGCAGGTTAAGCCGGACACCGCCGGAGCGACCAAGCTCACACTGGTCACCTGCGAAGCGCCGTTCAGGACTGCCGTAATCGTGGCGCTCTGGTTCGCGGTGACCACGCCCGCACTCGCCGTGAATGTCGTGGAGCTGCTGTTCGCCGCGACCGTTACAGACGCCGGCACCGTCAGCGCCGCGTTGTTCGATGAAATCGCCACGGCGCTGCCGCCGGTGGGTGCGGCTTCATTCAAAGTAATCGTACAAGTCGTGGAGCTGCCCGAGTTAACAGTCGCCGGATTGCAGGCAAGCGAAGTAACCACGGCCGGATCAATGAGGCTCAACGTGGTGCTCTGTAGGCTACCATTCAGACTCGCGGTGATCGTGGCGCTTTGATTACTCGGAAGATTGCCGGCTGTGGCGATAAACGTTGCGGAACTGGCGCCAGCCGGAACCGTCACGGACGATGGTACCGTCAGCAGAGTATTATTGTCGGACAAAGCCACGGCCGTATTCGCAGAAGCTATCTGGCTAACGCCCACCGTGCACGTAGCCGACGCACCCGAGGTCACCGACCCTGGGTTACAGCTCATTGAAGTCACCGTCAGCGGGACGACGACCGTAATGGTGCCGCCGGTGCCGCTGATCGATATTGGCGCGCCGGAAGGCCCTGCTGCCATCACATTGGTGATGCCTATTGTGGCGGATGACGCCGTAGAAGCAACCGTCGCGGTCACCGTTGCGATTGTATTACTCGATATCAGGTTGGCATCCAAACCCGTCGAAGTAATTCCCGTCAGGAAACAACTGTAAGTTCCAGAACCCGATGTGCAGGAAAGTGTCTTGCCGTCAGTGCCGTCATAAGTGGATGCTACCGCGTTGATACTCACTATCGCACTCGGCGAATAGGTGAATGTCCACTGTAGGGCGGCAGGTTGGTTTCCGGATGTGGAAGTCAGCGAGAGGCTCAGTGAAGCCGGATTCCCCGGTGACACCGTAGCCGAAGACAAAGCCAGCGTGTCCGTCTGCGCGAAACACAGCGCCGATGACAGGCACCCTAGAATCACAGCGATTGTAGTCTTGAATGATATCTGCGTCATACGTTCGAATAAATCGTTAGAAACGTTCGACGGGAATAGCGAATGAAAACTGTTAGATATTAAGACCTTCTTACCTTAATGCCCTAAGGTGTTTATCTTAGCGATTCCTATGGTTCGAGAGCCTACGGGCGCGCTGCTGATCCATTGAGGTCGCAACCATACAACCGCCTGGACGGGCTTAAGCTTAACAGGGGAAGGAAAACAGAAAGGGAGGACGGTACTCGCCGCCATGCCAGGACCTCGGCAGATCCCAGCGATTACAGAGGGCGGCCTGTAGGGGCAAAGGAAAACCGGCGGTGGCGCACTCTGAACCCCAGGAGGCGCCCCACCGCCGCATCAAGCTACTGTGCGTTCGGCTAATCCCTCACGGAGGGACCGTAACGCCAGTTCAGTCCTGCTCGTAACATTCAGCTTGCGGAAGATGTGATACAGGTACTCCTTCACGGTCCCCTCGCTTAGGCACAACAAGTAGGCGATTTCCTTGTTGGCTTTCGCTTCAGCGATGAGACCGATGATCTGCTGTTCACGGAAAGACAGGGATGGGCCGGCATTCGGAGTGTTCCGACTCCTGGGCTTCCGGCATGAAGGGCACGTGTACTCTTTTCCGCGCGTGTAAAAGCCTCCCCCGCAGCGGGCGCAACTTCTGGGCACACTCGTGTCTATAGGGACCAAACCAGTATTCACTTCTTTCATGGCAATAAAGTGCAAAACGGCGGCGGAATTCTCGCGCCAATTCCCTGGGCGAAGAGCGCCGCGCGACCCCTTTCCTCGGCCGGCCCGAATGTTACGAAACCGGCCGGCGATTACTGAATTGCGGTAGTAAACACCACATCCACCCAATAATTGCTCGCCCCCGCAGGACTGGCGACGAAACCACCTGCGGTGGTCGCATACCTGCCATTGGGGCCGTACTGCCCGTCCGGCGGCGCGTACAGCATTTGGCTCGTCACACCGGACGTCGCAAAGTATCTGGAATCGTCCGCATATTGTCCCTTGGGTGCCCAGTACGAAACCACGTACGCCGTGTTCGCAGCGATCGCGATCGGTGCCGCAAAGTTAGCCTGCTGCCACCCGGACGCCGACTCGTTCGTGAATGCCACAGTGGCCAGGAGCTTACCGGCAATACTCCAAAGATAGCCGATGTGCTGGCCTACGTTCGTCGAACTCTTATAGAAGCGCAATCCGGTCACAAATCCCGGGGCGTCCGAAAGGAACGTCACGCCCACCTGTGCACTTTCGGTGGTCGCCGCGGCGGCCTTGCGTGGCGTCGTTTTCTGGGTCCAGAGCGTCACCGGCGTCGCCGTGCCGACCACGGGAGCCGTGTTGAAGACCGCATCCACCCAGAAGTTCGTCGCGGCTGCTCCCACGCTGGGATAGGCGCTCGTCCCGTGCACATAGACGCCGTTATGCGAATTCTCTTCGTCCGCGAGAGCCTCGAGTGGCAGACTACTCACAACGTTGGTAAATGATCCGCCATCAGCAGAGTAGTGTCCGTTAGGAGCGTTGTAAGAGATGACGTAGACAGTGCCCGCGGTGACTTGTACTGGCGATGGGAAATACGCCAGTTGCCAGCCGGAGCTAGTCTCACCGGTGAAGGTGACTGTCGCTAGAAGCTTTCCTTTTGCCGACCACAGATTGCCGACATGTGTGCCTGTGTTCTTCGCCGTCTTGAAGAAGCGCAAGCCAGTCACATACCCGGAGATGTCGGGTACGAACTGCATCCCGATTTCGGTGGCGGCAGGGTCGTTTGAATCCGGATTCAATGGCCGTGCCGTTTCAGGCCACATGGTGCAGGGACACACAGTTACCGTGAAGGGTGCCGCCTTGGAATTTCCATTCAATGATGCAGTCACCTTCACGGTCGACTGCCCGCTCGGGCTTCCCTCCGCAACCGCCGCTTGGAAAGTCTTGGTGGACGAACCGGCGGAAACAGTTACCGATGCCGGCACCGTCACAGCCGCGCTGTCACTGGCCAGGCTTACAGTGACTCCGCCAGTGGCCGCCGGTTTGGCGAGCGTAATCGTGCAGTTGCTGCTTGATCCGGCATTCAGGCTCGCGGAATCGCATGTCAGCGCGTTGAGAGCCGGCGATGCCGGGGATAGGCTCAAAGTGGCCGTGGCTGAACTGGTCGGAGTCGTCCCAACCAGCGTCGCAGTAATTGTCACGCTGGTGGTCTTCGTGACGGTGCCAGCCGTCGCCGTGAAATTCGACGAAGTGGCGCCTGTGGCCACCGTCACCGACCTCGGCAGGCTCAGCCCCGAGCCGCTCAGAGCCAGTTGCACGGTACGCAAATTGACCACTGCCCGGCTCATTTTGACCGTACACGTGCTCGAGTTGCCGGAATTTAGCGATGTCGGACTGCAGGTGAGCGATGTCAGTAGCGCGTTCGTCGCCACTGTCACTGAGGCCGTCTTTGAAGAACCGTTCAACGCTGCCGTGATTGTAACCGTCACGCTTGTGCTTTGCGAACTTGCGGTCGCCGTGAACGTGGTCGTGGTCAAACCTGCCGTCACCGTCACGCTGGCTGGGACTGTCACCAAGGAACTGGTATCCGACAAGGTCACCTTGCTGCCTCCAGAAGGAGCCGTTTGATTGAGGGTGACCGTGCACGTGCTGGCGGCGCCCGGGCCGATCGTGGTCGGGCTGCAGGCCAGGGATGACACCGCTACCGCCACCGTGAGGCTCACCGAAGTAGTCTGCGAGCCGCCGTTCAATGCTGCCGTGATGGTTACCGTCTGAGTGCTGGTCACCGTTCCGGAATTCGCAGTAAACGTCGCCGCTGTGGCGCTCGCTGCAACGGTGACAGACGACGGAATCGTCAACAAAGTATTGTTGTCCGACAGGGTCACCGTGCTTCCACCGGTGGGAGCGGCCTGGTTCAACGTGACCGTGCAGGTGGTCCATGCATTCGAGCCGAGCGAACTGGGATTGCACGATACTGTGGACACCAGCACCTGCGGCGCCACACTGACAGACGCAGTCTTCGAAGCGCTATTTAAGCTTGCGGTGATGGTGACCGATTGGATGCTGGTCACAGTCCCCGCAGTCGCGGTAAACGTGGCCGAAGTGCTGCTCGCCGCGACCGTAACTGAAGCCGGCACAGTCAGCGAGCCATTGTTGCTGGACAGAGTTGCCGTACTGCCACCCGTGGGGGCGGCTTGAGCCAGGGTCACCGTGCAAGTCGAGGATCCGCCGGAGACAATGCTCGTCGGGCTGCAAGTTAAAGCCGAAATCAATGCCGGAGCTACGAGGCTCAGTGCTGCGGTCTGGGAGGAACTGCCGAGAGCAGCCGTAATTGTGGCGCTCTGGTTACTGGTAATCGTTCCCAGGGACGCGGTGAACGTCGAGGAAGTACTACCCACTGCCACCGTAACCGACGCCGGTACAGTGAGTGACGCATTGTTGCTCGAGATGGTAACCGCACTGCCACCTGTGGGCGCCGCCTGGCTCAAAGTGATCGTGCAAGTGCTCGAGGAGCCCGAATTCACACTCGTAGGATTACAGACTAATGACGAGACCAACACCGGGGCCACCAAGCTGATCGTCGTCGTAATCGATGCACTCCCCAGGCTAGCCGTGACGACAGCACTCTGATTAGCCGTAAGGGTTGCGGCCGTTGCGCTGAACGTCGCGGTACTGGCATTTGCCGCCACGGTGACCGAAGCCGGAAGCGTCAACGAGCCGTTGTTGCTCGATAGTGTGACTGTGCTTCCACCAGTAGGTGCCGCCTGACTCAAGGTGACCGTACAAGTAGTCGACGTCCCCGAGTTCACACTCGTCGGATTGCAGGACAGCGCAGACAGCAACGTAGGCGCAACCAAGCTGAGGGTGACGGTCTGATTCGAGCTGCCGAGCGAAGCGGTAATGGTGGCGCTCTGATTCGTCGTCAACGTGCCAGCTGTGGCGCTGAACGTGGCGGTTGTGCCGTTGGCCGCCACGGTAACCGATGCCGGGACGGTCAGAGCGCTATTGTTGCTCGACAGCGTAACCGTGCTCCCACCCGTCGGGGCGGCCTGACTCAAAGTGACCGTGCAACTAGTCGATGTCCCCGAGTTCACACTCGTCGGATTGCAGGACAGCGCAGACAGCAACGTCGGTGCTACCAGGCTGACGGTAGTGGCCTGACTGGAGCTGCCGAGAGTGGCGGTAATGGTGGCGCTCTGATTCGTCGTCAACGTGCCAGCTGTGGCACTGAACGTGGCGGTTGTGCCGTTGGCCGCCACGGTAACCGACGCCGGAACGGTCAGAGAGCTATTGTTGCTCGACAGCGTAACCGTGCTCCCACCCGTCGGGGCGGCCTGACTCAAAGTGACCGTGCAAGTAGTCGATGTCCCCGAGTTCACACTCGTCGGGTTGCAGGCCACAGCCGACACCAGGGTCGGCGCCACTAGGCTTACGGTTGTGGATTGCGACGCGGCGTTCAGAACCGCCGTGATGGTCGCACTCTGATTTGTGGTAATCGTGCCAACCGTCGCACTGAATGTTGTGGAACTGCCATTCGCGGGGACTGTTACTGATGCAGGAACCGAAAGCGCACTGTTGTTCGAAGAGAGCGCTACAGCGCTGCCGCCCGCAGGAGCCGCTTCATTAAGGGTGATCGTACACGTGGTCGAACTGCCCGAGTTGACGCTGGCCGGACTGCAGGCGAGCGACGAAACCACGGCCGGATCGACCAAGCTCACTGTCGTGCTCTGGATGCTGCCGTTCAGACTGGCAGTTAAGGTGGCGCTCTGGTTACTCGGCAGGTTGCCGGCGGTCGCGATGAAGGTCGCGGAACTGGCACCGCTCGGGACCGTGACCGAAGTGGGAACGCTCAAAAGACTGTTTGTATCGGACAGTGTGACAGTGGTGTTAGCGGAGGCGATCTGACTTACAGTTACTGTGCAACTAGTGGAAGCACCAGAGGTAACTGATACCGGATTACAGCTTAATGAAGTCACACTAAGCAATGCTGCGGTCGTTATTGTGCCTCCGGTCGCAGTGGTCGCAATACCAGTGCCTGCCGCCGTGGTGCTCAGCGGACTGGCCACATTGATTGTCGTGCCCGCAGACGCCGCCGACAACGTCACCGTAAGAACCGCCACCACTCCATTTTGAATAAGGTTGGCGTTGAGCCCGCTGGAGCTCAGGCCGGTCAGGAAGCACATATAAGAACCGCTTCCGCCCGCGCAGGATAATGTCTTGCCAGCCGCAGTAGCAGCCGCACCAGCGCTGGCCGAAATCGCGGCAACATCCGATGGCGAGTAGCTAAATGTCCACTCGATCGCGGCTGGCTGGCTGTCAGAAGACGAACTGAGGGACAGATTCAGAGATACCGTGCCGCCCGGAGATGTCACACCGGAAGATAGCGCCAAGGAATCCGATTGACAGAAGGCCGCTGCACCTGACATGAAGAATGCAATTACGCCGGTTGCATACTTCAGCGTTCGTGAGGACATCGTGGCTCAATGGTAAGCCTCTGTCTTTTGTAGGCTCAACGTTGAGTTTGGTTAGTTTTAGTTAACGATCCTATGTTGAGATTAGTTAGATCTAAGTCACAGCTTGATGTGCCACACGCCAGTTACCTTTGGGCTAATTGAGATACTTATCCAAAGTAAACATGTCACTTGTTAGCGACACCCGACCATCGTTCACGCGCGATTGAGGCTTGGGTGCAGATCAGTGCATCTAGGGCGTTGAGAGCCGAGTGAATCAAAGCGAACAGACGCGTGGTGTTTCGGTTTAACGCGCGGTAATCGACTGCGGAGTGATTCGAGTTCCAGGATCAGCGAACCGCCCGCCTCAGCCGGTCTGTTCCACACGCTCGGAGCCAGATGCGGCCATCGGGACCACCTGCGGAGAGCGCAGCGCTAATTCGGTACGATTCGTCACCGCCAGTTTTCGGAATATCCGATAAAGATATTCTTTTACCGTTCCCTCGGCAAGACACAATTCGTAGGCGATCTCCTTGTTCGTCTTAGCCTGACGAATCAGCGCCACGATCTGCTGCTCGCGAAACGACAACTCAGCATGTCTGGCCGCCTCCGGAACCGCGACGGTGGGCTTGCGACAAGCCGGGCAACTATACTCCCGCCCTAAGGCGCGGAAGCGTCGCCCGCAGCGTGCGCAGCTACGCGTCGGATCGGATGGAACGATGGCGATATCGAATTTAGTCATAAAACTTGGTCGCGCTGGCTCCGCCTAGCCGGAGCACACTGTCACCCCCTGAGTCAGCCGGCTGTCAATGCGGAGAGAGCACCGTGGCAGTCGGTCGGCTACTTTAGAAGGCTCGCTTTTGTGAGGAAAGTACCAAGCAAACGAAATGCCAAGTGTAATACATGCTTATCATTGAAGATAAAGCGGTTATTAGATCCCACCGAGTGCCCGACCTGGAACTTTTTACACCTTGCACCAGCACCACCGAGGAGATGTGTATTCCCTTGTTTGGGGGGTGTGGTGACAGCATTTGCGGGATCGTACCGGGGATATATGCTTCTGCATGCCTCATCGCGTTGAGGATCTCTTGCTTTTATTTAGACTTGCACTAGGCATACCCCGACGGTGTAATTCGATCCGGTCGTGTAGGCAAAAACTTCCCGAGCAAATCAACCGGATCGAAACTCAACTGTTGAAAATGTCTGCACACGCGAGAGTTTTGCCAGCCACGCGCCTCTCAAATACTCCGACGAAAGCGCGGTTGCTTATGCGCCCGGAAACTGCATACGATATCTAAAGCGGACTCTCGTATGCCCAGTGTTTCTCTAACCAAAAGCAACTTGTGACATCGCCTTAAGACAGCTATCGTGAGGGCAAGTAAATGCAAGGCTCCGTGCTGAAGAGAAGACAACAAATGCGTCAGCAAGCTTGGCGGCACCTCTGCTTTTGGTGCCGGCACCTCGCAACGAGCGGTGGCTCATCTCGCTCAATGGGCATTCACGACGGCTCAAGAAACACCGCGGACGAAAATGGCGCCGCGGCGAGGAGCTTAATGAGGAGCTTAATAGCGAGCCGGACGATTTTTTCTATCCTGATTACCGGTGCGTCCTTGCTCTCTTCCCCTGCATCAGCACAGATCAGCCTCGTGCAAGTAACGACCTGCGGACCAGGCGCGTTCCCTTCCACGTCGTGCACCGTCCCTGCTACTGGAAGCGGTCACTTGATCGCAGTGGGCTGGTCATCGTCCGAAGGCAGCGCACCGACGATTGCCTCAATTACCGACAACGCCAACAATGTTTATGTCGAGGCGCCGAACGCCAGGGCTGTCGATACAACGACTAATATGGTGGACATCTGGTACGCAAAGAACAGCATCGCAGGAGCCACCACTTTGATGATTACGCCGAGTCCCAGCGGTAGCAATGGAACCGCGGTGATCTGGGAGTTCTCCGGCATGGATACTGTATCGCCTCTGGACCAAGTGTCCGTACTCAACAGCCAGCCAATAACAGGCAGCCCTACCGGTGCCGCCGTGACAACAACTTCTCCCGTCGAAGCAGTTATCTCAGTGGTTGCGCCACAATGGTGGATGGTCAGCTTGGCAAGTGGGAATGCATTTACCTCAGATTTGGTACTGAATTCTCCGTACGCCAGCGGCTGGGCCCACTTAATAACTTCCAGCTCGGGTACGTACGCTGCAGCATGGAATACGGGGGCGGACACGTATACCAGCACCACAGCCTCCTTCAAAGCCGCCGGCACCTACAGCACCTGCGACCTCAACCAGGACGGAGCAGTCAACATCTACGACGTACAGGTCGGCACGGACATGGCCCTCAACCCGACCAACTGCACGGCACCCTACGGCCAATGCAATACCGCGTTCGCAAATGTCGTCCTGACCAACGCCATGGGCGGCACCTGCACAATTCCGGTGCTGAACGGCCCCGCCAGTGTCGGCTTCGGTAACGTCGCCATAGGCGGCACCAGCACCCAAACCGCCATCGTGACCGGATCCGGAAACTCCAGCACCACCATCACCCAAGCGACGGCCTCTGGCACGGGCTTCAGCGTCAGCGGCCCGACCCTCCCCGTCACGCTCGCACCCAACCAGACCGCGAGCTTCACGGTGACATTCAACCCCGCGATCTCAGGCGCCGCAAGCGGCAGCGTAGCACTCACCAGCAACGCCCTGACACCCCTCAGCATCCCGCTCTCCGGAACCGGCGTTACCCCCACGTCGCATAGCGTGACCCTAACCTGGACGCCCAGCACCTCTTCGAACATCGCCAGCTACACGATCAACCGTATCAACTCCAGCAGCTCGACCGCGCCGCCCACGCCCTACACGACGCTAACCTCTATCCAGGCAAGCACCTGCAGCGGCACCTCCTGCACCTACACCGATTCAAACGTAACCGCGGGACAAAGCTACTGGTATTACACGACCGCGGTCAACACGTCAAACAGCGCGAGCGGGCCCTCGAACATCGTGCAGGCGATCATCCCCACTCCGTAGTTCCCCAAACCAGCCAGCCGCACCGAAGCAAGTCTCGCTCTCCGTAGACTGGTAGAATGATGAGATACGCATCTTCTCCGTCATGTCTCCCAGTGAAGAACGCCGCCAAGCCTTAGCTGACGCCCTTGCGAGCCGCATCCTGGTGCTCGACGGGGCCATGGGCACGATGCTCCAACAGCAGCATCTGACGGCCGCGGACTTTGGCGGACCAGCCCGCGAAGGCTGCAACGAAATCCTGGTCAAAACCCGTCCTGACGTGGTGCTGGGCATCCACCGCGCCTACCTCCAAGCGGGTGCGGACATCATCGAAACCAACTCCTTCAACGGCACCAAGAGCGACCTGGTAGACTACGGCGTCGACACGGAATCCTACGAGCTGATGCTCACCGCCGCCCGCCTGGCGCGCCAGGCCGCCGACGAATTCTCGCCCCCCCCAAAGCCGCGCTTCGTGGCTGGCTCCATGGGCCCGACCCGCAAAAGCATCACCATCAGCCGCACCATCTCCTTCGCACATTTGCAACAGGATTACTACGACCTCTCCAAACCCCTCATCGATGGCGGAGCCGACATCCTGCTGCTCGAAACCTGCCAGGATACGCGCAACATCAAAGCTGGCCTGCTGGCCATTCAGCGCCTCGAACGCGAGCTCGGCCACCGCATCCCGGTGATGGTCTCGGGCACCATCGAAACCATGGGCACCATGCTCGCGGGCCAGACCGCCGATGCGCTGTACTCCTCCATCGCCCACGCCGACCTGCTCTCAGTAGGACTCAACTGCGGCACCGGCCCCGAATTCATGACGGACCATCTCCGCACCTTAAGCGAGATGTCCTCCACCCGCGTCTCCTGTTACCCCAACGCCGGCCTGCCCAACGTGGAAGGCGAGTACAACGAGACACCGCAATCTTTCGCCGCGCAGCTCGAGCGCTTCGTCGAAAACGGCTGGCTCAACCTCGTCGGGGGATGCTGCGGCACCACGGCGGCACACATCCAAATGGTGGCGCAGATGATCGCGGGCAAACGCCCGCGCCCCGTAAGGCCGCCCGCGCATCGTGCCTACTACTCCGGTATCGACTTAGTCGAAGCCGAAGACAGCAACCGGCCCCTCATCGTCGGCGAGCGCACCAACGTCATCGGCTCGCGCCTGTTCAAGGACATGGTCGCGGAGGAAAAGTGGGAAGAAGCCACCGAAATCGGCCGCCGCCAGGTGAAGAACGGCGCGCACATCGTGGATGTCTGCCTGCAGAGCACCGACCGCGAGGAATTCAAAGACATACCGCCCTTCTACGAAAAGCTGATCCGCAAGATCAAAGCTCCGGTGATGATCGACACCACCGACCCCCGGGCCATGGAGTTAGCGCTCACTTACTGCCAGGGTAAGTCAATCATTAACTCCATCAACCTGGAAGACGGCGAAGAGAAGTTTGAGCGTACCTGCCCGATCGCCAAAGCCTACGGCGCGGCCCTGATCGTCGGCTGCATCGACGAAGACAAGCAGCAGGCGCAAGCCTTCACCCGCGAACGCAAGCTGGCCGTGGCCGAGCGTTCGGTCAAGCTGCTGACCGAAAAATACGGCATCGCCCCCGAGGACATCATCATTGATCCCCTCGTGTTCCCCTGCGCCACAGGCGACGCCAATTACATCGGAGGCGCGGTCGAGACCATCGAAGCCGTCCGCCTGGTCAAAGAAAACATCCCCTACGTAAAGACCGTGCTCGGCATCTCGAACGTTTCCTTCGGGCTGCCTGCTGCGGCGCGCGAAGTGGTCAACTCCGTCTTCCTGTATTACTGCACCAAAGCCGGGCTCGACCTCGCCATCGTCAACGCCGAAAAGCTGGAGCGCTTTGCGTCCATTCCGGAAGAAGAACGCCGCCTGGCCGAAAGCCTGCTCTTCAACACACCGCCAGCCGGCGGCCCGGAAGACCTGCAACTCGCCCCCGAAGACTGGCGCCAGCAGTCTCCCGATCAGCGCGCCGCCATCAACCAATTCCACATCGCCGCGATTACGGATCATTTCCGCAAGGCCGGCAAACGCACCAAGACCAAAGCGGAAGATTTACCGCTCGATCAACGCCTGGCCAATTACATCATCGAAGGCACCAAGGACGGCCTGGTTGCCGACCTCGACCGCAAGCGCGCCGAAGGCGCCGCGCCGCTTGCGATCATCAACGGCCCGCTCATGACCGGCATGGCGGAAGTGGGCCGCCTGTTCAACAACAACGAGTTGATCGTCGCCGAAGTCCTGCAATCGGCCGAAGCCATGAAAGCCGCGGTCACTCATCTCGAGCAGTTCATGGAGAAGTCGGACTCCGCCGCGCGCGGCAAGATCGTGCTGGCCACGGTGAAAGGCGATGTCCACGACATCGGTAAGAACCTGGTCGAAATCATCCTGAACAACAACGGCTACCAAGTCGTCAATCTCGGAATCAAGGTGGCATCCGACGTCCTTATCCGCGCTTTTCAGGAGCACGCGCCCGATGCCATCGGCCTCTCGGGTCTTCTGGTGAAGAGCGCGCAGCAGATGGTCACCACCGCCGGCGACTTGAAAGATGCGGGGATCCGCGTGCCCCTCCTGGTCGGCGGTGCGGCGCTCTCCGACCGTTTCACGCGCACGCGCATCGCACCGGCCTACGCCGAAGCCGTGTGTTACGCCAAAGACGCCATGACCGGCCTCGACCTGATGAACCGCCTCATGGATCCACAGGCGCGCGCAGGGACACTCCGCGACCACACCTTTTCGGAAGCGCCCGCCCCAACCCAGGCCACGGAAGTAACACCCCTTCGGCTCTCCGATGCACGCAGCCGCAAGGTGCACGTGGATCTCCCGATTCCCGCGGCGCCGTATCTGGACCGCAAGGTCCGCGACGTCCCGCATCTCGCGGAGATCTGGAGCTACATCAACCCTCACATGCTCTACGGCAAGCATCTGGGTTACAAAGGCAACTTCGAGAAACACCTGGCCGAACACGATCCCAAGGCGCTCGATCTGTTCCATCAGATGGAAGAACTGAAACACGAGGCCGCCGCATTCATGCACGTCAAGGCCGTGTGGCAGTTCTTCGAAGCCGAACGGGACGGCAATGCTATCCATCTGTTCGCCCCCGGCGCGAGCGAGCCGCTGCATACGTTCCGCTTCGGACGCCAGCATCGCGACGAAGGCCTGTGCCTGAGTGACTACATCCTCGACCCCGAAGACGGCAAGCGCGATCACCTGGCCATGTTCGTGGTCACCGCGGGAGCCGGCATCCGCCAGCAATCAGAAGCGTGGAAAGAAGCAGGCCTGTATTTCAAGTCGCATGGCTTGCAGTCCTTGGCGATCGAGACGGCCGAAGGCTGCGCCGAGTGGCTGCACCGCCGCATCAGAGAAGATTGGGGCTTCCCCGATCCGCCCACGATGACCATGCAGGAGCGCTTCACCTCACGCTACCGCGGCAAACGCTACAGCTTCGGTTACCCCGCCTGTCCCAATCTCGACGACCAGCAGCCCATGTGGCAGCTCCTACATCCGGAAGAAATCGGCGTAAGGCTTACCGATGGTATGATGATGGACCCGGAAGCCAGCGTGAGCGCGCTGGTTTTCCATCATCCCGACTGCGCCTATTTCACCGCCAGCGAAGAAACCGAAACCGTAATGGCGTAGCACGGACTACTGCAATGGCAGCTTCGGCTGCCCATCCTCGCCGTTCTTCTCTTCCCCGTTCTCCGCCTCGGGAATCACCGACGCCGCCGCCACCTGGTCGTCATCCTCCATCCGCACCAGCCGCACGCCCTGCGTCGAGCGGCCCGCCTGCCGGATCTCCGCCGATTCCAGCCGGATGATCTTGCCGTTCTTCGACACGATCATCAAATCGGAATCTTCCTTCACCGAGAGAATCCCCACTACCTTGCCGTTGCGCGTCGAGGTCTTCATATTGATGACCCCCTTACCGCCGCGCGATTGCAGCCGGTAGTCGGTCAGCCTGGTGCGCTTGCCGAAGCCGTTCTCGGAAATCGAAAGGATCAGCCCTTCTTCTTCGACGATCTCCATACCTACCAGGTAGTCGCCTTCTTCCAGGTCCATACCGCGCACACCGCGCGCCGGACGGCCCATGGCTCGCACCTGGCCTTCGGCGAACCGGATGGCCTGCCCGTCGTGCGACCCGAGAAAAATGTAATTGTCGCCATTGGTCAGCCGCGCCGCAATCAATTCGTCGCCCTCATCGAGCGACACCGCGATAATGCCGCGCGCCATGGGATTATCGAACTCCGTCAGCTCGCTCTTCTTGATCACGCCCTTCTTCGTCACCATCACCACGAACTTCTCGGGCACGAACTCGCGCACGGCCATGAAAGCCTTCACCGTCTCGTCGGGTTGCAGGTTGATCAGGTTCGAAACATGCTTGCCTTTACCCACCGTGCTGGCGTCGGGAATCTCGTAAATCTTGAGCCAATAGACGCGCCCCTTGTCGGTAAAGACCAGCAGGTAGCTATGGGTCGACGCAATGATTAAATATTCGAGGAAGTCCTCGGTGCGCGTGCCCATCCCGATGCGCCCTTTGCCGCCGCGCGATTGCCGCCGGTAAGTATCCACGGCCGTACGCTTCAGATACCCGCCGTGCGTCACCGTGACCGCCACATCCTCCACGGCCACCAGGTCTTCGAGCAGAATCTCGCCGGTGTCCTCGACAATCTGCGTGCGCCGTTCGTCGCCGTAAGCCTTCTGCACTTCCTTCAGCTCTTTGACCACCAATTCGCGCACTAGTGTTTCCGAGGCGAGCAGTGCCACATATTCCGCAATGCGCCGCTGAATCTCGGCTAGTTCATCCAGAATCTTCTGGCGCTCCATGCCAGTCAGCCGTTGCAGTTGCAGCTCGATGATAGCCTGCGCCTGGCGCTCGGTGAACTGGAACGCGGTAATCAGTGAATCGCGCGCCTCGCGCGGCGCACGCGACGCCCGAATCAGCCGGATCAGCTCATCCAGATGGTCGAGCGCGCGCTGGAAGCCGAGCAACAGGTGCTCGCGATCACGCGCCTTGCGTAGCTCGTATTCAGTGCGCCGGCGCACCACCTCCACGCGATGCTCGATGAAGAACTTGATGCAATCGATCAGGCCCAGCTCACGCGGCTGACCATTCACGATGCACAGCATGATGATGCCGAAGCCGACCTGCAGTTGCGTGTGCTTGTACAGGTTGTTCAGCACCACTTCGGCCTGCTCGCCGCGCTTCAACTCGAAGACGATGCGCGTATCTTTATCGCTCAGGTCGGTGATCTCGGAGATGCCTTCTATCTTCTTCTCGTTCACCAGCGAGGCAGCCTGCTCCACCAGCCGCGCGCGGTTCACCTGGTAGGGGATCTCGGTCACCACAATCTGGTCGCGGTCTTTGCCGACCCGCTCGATGGCAGCCCGCGCGCGCAGCTTCAAGTGACCGCGGCCGCGGGTGTACGCGTCTAGAATTCCCTGCCGCCCGAGGATCAGTCCGCCGGTCGGAAAGTCAGGCCCCTGCACCATCTCCATGACCTTTGCCAGCGGCGTCTGCGGATTGTGAATCAGGGCGATGGTCGCGTTGATGATCTCGTTCAGATTATGCGGCGGGATGTTCGTCGCCATGCCCACCGCGATACCGGACGAGCCATTGACGAGCAGGTTCGGCACGCGCGTGGGCAGCACTTCCGGCTCATGCTCGCTCTCGTCGTAATTCGGCCGGAAATCGACCGTCTCCTTGTCGATATCCTCCAGCATGGAGCTGGAAATGCGCGCCAGCCGCGCTTCGGTGTACCGCTGGGCGGCCGGCGGATCGCCATCCATCGAGCCAAAATTACCTTGCCCTTCCACGAGTGGATAGCGCATGTTGAAGGGCTGCGCCATGCGCACTAACGCGTCGTAAATAGCGGCGTCGCCATGCGGGTGATATTTTCCCATCACGTCGCCGACCACCTTGGCGCACTTGCGCGTCGGCCGGTTGGGCTGCAGGCCCAGTTCCTGCATGCCCCACAGAATGCGCCGATGCACGGGCTTCAAACCATCGCGCACATCCGGCAGAGCACGAGCCACAATTACGCTCATGGCGTAATCCAGGAACGAGCGCTTCATCTCGTCTTCGATATTGATCGGAACGAAGGCGTTATCGCCGTCTCCTAGCGGCAGCTGCGGAACGTCTGGAGGCGCGGGCGGACCTTGTGGCGGATTCTCCTGATCTGGCAAGTATTCTCCTTCGGGGGGTGGTAATTTCTATTCTACCAACGGTGGGGCAGGCTCGCAGCCGGGGTGCCCTCTGGGCGTGGGCTCAAAGGCCGGCCGTTACTATCTCCAGCTTATAAATCGACTCGTCGACAAAGCCTTGCTCCCCGCCAACCGCAAAAGGAGTCGAGGTCCGCTGGAGGCGGATCGACCCGGTGCGATCGACGATCCAAAGCTGCCCAAGCATCATTTGTGGAAGCAGTTGCCTGGCATATGCCGCGCTATTCATAGCAGGAAAAGTGTAGTGCTTCTCCTTCATGAATTGCCGCAGCAGATCCAGATCCTCGTCCACGCTGAGGGTCACTACCTGAATATCATGCCGGTCCTTGATCCGGTCATACAGCGCCTGCATGGCCGCCGCCATCGGACGGCAGGGCGCACACGACGTACCCCACAGATACATCATCGTGGCCTTACCCTCGAAGTCCCGATTGGTCCAAGTCTTCGAATCCACGCTGGGCAGCTTCATCTCCGGTAGCTTGTAATCGAGCGCGATCCAAGGCAGCCACGCCGCACCCTGATGACCGGCAGGTACGCCAGGGGGTAACGCGGCAACGGCCGAGAAGACATTCCAAGCCGCGTCGCTGCCACCCGTCTTGGTCCACAACGCCCGCGCCTTCTTCACCGGCCCGGCATACTCTCGCGGATAATAAGGGTTCGTGATCACTCGCTGATAAAACGCCAGTGCATCCAGATTTCGGCCTTCGGCTGCGGTCAGTTCCGCCGAGCGCAAGAAGTACTTCGCCTGATAGACATGAAACGTCTCGAGCGGATCCTGATCGTAATTATGTTTGAAATCGCCATCCAGCCATTCGTGGATCTTAGCAATCGTGGTCCGCGCCTCTTGAAACTCCCCCAGCTTGATATTTGCCGAAGCCAGCGTGCACAGCAGCACAAATGTGCGGGATCCGAAAGTGGCCGCATCGATCAAATCCTCAAGCGTAGGATTCGCCGGCATAGGCGGCTTCTGGCGGCTGTACTCCCAGTCGAGCTCCGTGTTCAACAGGGCCTCCGCATCCTTCAGGTTGACATCGGCGGTCACCCAGTCATAGGCCACCTCCGCGGCGAAGACATGCGGCGGGCTCAGGGCGATCAGTTTCTCATCTACCTCCTTCCACAAAGCCGCGTCATGGCTGCGCGTCTGGACGAGGGATTCTCTCCGTTGGTCCCATGCGAAGCGCTTATCTGGCCACTTTTTCACCCACTCCGCCGAGACTTCGAAGAGCGACTGAGCCCGCACTTTGTGGTCATCGCTCCGATGAGCCTTCTCCCAACCTTGGTAGGCCTCGAAGGCCGGGTCCCCTTGCGCCAGTAGCAGCACTGGCGCGACGGTGAACAGCAATAAAAGCCTCATGGCACCCTCGTAGCTCTCTGACGCACGCGCCTGCCGGAGCGTGCAAATCGTGCCAGACTGGATTCTTGCCTGACAATCACGCAACCGTCGCCGTAGTGCAGGCCGGCTCGATCCCGTCCGATCGCGACCGTACCCTCCAGAAGACCGCAGACCTGGCAGCCGATGCCGCCCGCCGCGGCGCCCGCCTGGTCGTGTTTCCGGAAGCCTTCATCGGCGGCTATCCGAAAGGCCAGGATTTCGGCGCGCGCGTCGGTATCCGCACACCCGAAGGCCGCGAGCAATTCCGCGTCTACTACGAAAACTCGATCACCGTCCCCGGCCCACACTGCGATCAACTGGCCGCCATGGCCCGCGATCACGCCGTCTACATAGTCATCGGAACCATCGAGCGCGACGGCGGAACGCTCTACTGCACCGTCCTGTTCTTCGCCCCCGACGGAGCCCTCCTCGGCAAGCATCGCAAAGTCATGCCCACCGCGGCCGAGCGGCTCATCTGGGGCTTTGGCGACGGCTCCACTCTGCCCGTCTTCGACACGCCCATCGGCCGCCTGGGCGCGGTCATCTGCTGGGAAAACTACATGCCCCTGCTGCGCATGGCGATGTACGGCAAGGGCATCCAACTTTACTGCGCCCCCACGGTGGACGATCGCGAAACCTGGCTGCCCACCATGCGCCACATCGCGTTCGAAGGCCGCTGCTTCGTGCTGTCCGCCTGCCAGTATCAGTCGCAACCAGCGCCAATCAACGGCGGCAGCGTGATCGTCAATCCGCTGGGCCAAATTCTGGCGGGACCGCATCGCGATGGCGAAGCCATCCTCACGGCCGAATTGGATCTCGGCGATCTGGCGCGCGGTAAGTACGATCTCGACGTCACCGGCCACTACGCCCGCCCCGACATCTTCCGCCTGACCGTCGACGAAACCCGAAAATCACCGGTCGATTTGATATCGTGAAGGCAGGACCCATGTGCCGGAACATCAGGCCGCTCTTTAATTTCGACCCGCCCGCCACCAGTGACGAAACGCGCGCCGCCGCCCTGCAATTCGTGCGCAAGATCAGCGGCTTCACCAAACCCTCAAAGGCCAACGAACAAGCCTTCCAGTCGGCGGTCGATGAAATCGCCGGCATCTCATCCCGCCTGCTCCAGTCGCTCGAAACCAACGCGCCCTTGAAGAATCGGGAAGAAGAAGCCGCCAAGGCCAAGGCCCGCGCCGCAGAACGATACGCCCCGAAAGGCTGAAGCGTTACGGTTTCTGCCGCGTCAGATGGACCTTGCCGTTCAGATCGGCGCCGTCCATCGAACCGCTCATCTGCCCGTCCAGCTTGTCGCCGTCCAGCGTCAGTACAAACTTGATGAGTCCGTTGGTCTCCGCCGACGACACCTCGAAGGTCAACCGCGCGCCATCCAGCTTGGCATTCTGAATGGTCTCCGTTTCCTGGTCTTCCTGCCGGCCGATCGTGCCCGAAATCGCATCGCCCTGCTGATGCAACTCCGCGCGCACCGTGGCGTTGATCGTCTCGCCGCCCGAGGGATCCGCCACCTCCACGTTGCCCGCCCACTTGCCCGATACATCGGCGGCCATCAACGACGCCGCCAGCATTGGCAACAGCCAGAATCGTTTCATCCCAGCCTCCGGTTCGAGTTCGAAAGCCAGCTTATCACGTCCGAAATCAGGATAGAATAAGGGGCTATTGTCCAGTGAAAGGTAGCATTCTTATGAAGACAACGATCGGTCTGTTTGTTTTGCTGACCGGGGCCCTGGCCCAGACCCATCCGGCCGCCCCGCCGGCAACCGCACCTGCGGTGGAACCCGGCCTTTACGCCACGTTCAACACGTCCATGGGCGTGATTAAAGTCAAGCTTTTCGAAAAGGAAGCGCCTATCACCGTCCGGAATTTCGTGGCTCTGGCGCGCGGATATAAAGCCTGGAAGGATCCCAAGACCGGCCAGATGGTCAAGCGGCCGCTCTACAACAACACGGTTTTTCACCGCGTGATCCCGCAGTTCATGATTCAGGGCGGCGATCCGGCGGCCAATGGAATGGGCGATGTGGGCTTCACCATTCCCGATGAATTTGTGCCGACCCTGAAGTTCGACGTTCCCGGACGTCTGGCCATGGCCAACACCGGCGCACCTCACACCGGTGCCAGCCAGTTCTTCATTACCGAGGTCCCCACCCCGTGGCTCAATGGAAAGCACACCATTTTCGGGCAGGTGATTGAGGGACAGGATATCGTCCCCAAAATCACGCACGTCCCCGCGAACAGCGAAAACAAACCGCTCACGCCAGTACGGTTGATTAGCGTCGTGATCAGGCGCGTCGGTCCGCCGCCAGCGCCGGCAGCCAGGAAAAAAGCAGCTGCCGCCAAGAAGTAACTCTTACGCCCGCGCTGCCTTGGCTTGCGGCGTGTCTTCCGCCGCCAGCCAGGGATAAGCCAGACCCGCCAGCGCACCGCCCGCGATCGGCACGACCCAGAACAACCAAAGTTGCTGCAGCGCCCATCCGCCGACCACCACGGCAGGCCCGGTGCTGCGCGCCGGATTCACCGACAGGTTCGTGACCGGAATGCCGATCAGGTGAATCAGCGTCAGCCCCAGTCCGATCGCGATGGGCGCAAAGCCGGACGGCACGCGCTTATCGGTCGCGCCCAGGATGATCATCAGAAACATGAACGTCAGTACGCCTTCCAGCAGGATGGCGGATTCCATCGAATAGCCACCTGGCGAGTGCGCGCCGAATCCATTGGCCGCGAACCCGCCCGGAGCGAAGCCCGGCTTGCCGCTGGCAATCGCGTAGAGCACGCCTCCCGCGACGATCGCCCCCAACACCTGCACCGCGATGTAGGCCAGCACTTCGCTCCACGGGAAGCGTTTGCCTACCGCCAGCCCCACCGTTACCGCCGGATTCAAATGACATCCGGAAATGTGGCCGATCGCGTAGCACATGGTCAACAGCGTCAGGCCGAACGCTAGAGCCACGCCCACAAAACCGATACCCAGTTGCGGAAAAGCCGCGTCCAACACCGCGGCGCCGCAACCTCCAAAGACCAGCCAGAACGTGCCTAAAAACTCGGCGCTCAAACGTTTCGTGATCGACATATGCGCTGGTACTTGCACACGACATGCCACCTACTCTAAGCTGTGTTTTGCGTAATTCCCGGAATCACGCGTGGGAATTCAGCCTCGTCTGATCTCATCGCTGAGATGCTCCGCCGCGGGTGTACTATAGGAAATCGATCGACAGACGACAGCTTGGCCGCCCCACCGGCCGACAAGGAGGAGCCTATGAGTCCCGCCGAGATGTACGAGAATAACGGGAGCGCAGTGGAACCGATCCAGGTAACGGAGGTAGTAAAGCCTCGCCCCATGGCCGAGCCGCAGGGTGCGGGAAACGTGGAGAAGATTCGCGACATTCTCTTCGGTCCGCAAATGCGCGGCTACGAGCAGCGGTTTGCCCGCCTGGAAGAGACCCTCATGAAAGAGTCCGCCGACTTGCGCGAGAGCACGCGCAAGCGGTTCGAAGCGCTCGAAGCTTACATTCGCAAGGAATTCGAAGCGCTCGAAAATCGCCTGCGGGCCGAGCGCGACGACCGCAGCCATGCCGACGACAGCCTCGCCAAGCGCATCGGCGAGCTCGACGACCAGACTTCCGCGGCGCAGCGGGAACTACGCGGCGCGCTGCTCGAACAGTCCAAGAACCTGGGCAACGAGATCGAGCGCCGCCATCAGGAGATGGCTGCCACGCTCGAACGCCGTTTCCAGGAACTCCGCCGCGATAAGACGGACCGCGCCGCCCTGGCCGCGCTGTTGACCGAGGTCGCCATGCGGTTGAACGACGACTTCCAGGTACCCGGCGTGGACGCATGATCCGCGCGCGAGGGCCTGCGATCGCATGCCAGACGATATCCAAGGCAACGGCCACGCTTCTTCCAACGCCTTCGCCGAACTGAGAACGCTGCTGGTCGGCCCGGAGCGCGAGCAACTCGCCGACATCCTGCGCCGCCTGGACGATCCGGCCCGCTGGCTCCAGGACCTCAGCCGCGTGCTGCCGGAGGCCATCCGTCTGCGGCGCGACGATCATAAGCTGCGCGTGGCCCTGCATCCCATTATTGAAGAAAGTATCCGCATCTCCGTCGAGCGCGATCCGCGCATGCTGGCTAACGCGCTGCATCCGGTCATTGGCGCCGCTGTCCGCAAAGCGGTCGCCTCCGCGCTGCAAAGCATGCTGCTTTCGCTCAACCAGATCATGGAGCAGAGCGTTTCGCTGCGCAGCATCCGCTGGCGCCTGGAGGCTTGGCGTACCGGAAAGTCCTTCGGTGAGATCCTGCTTCTGCGCAGCCTGCTCTACCGCGTCGAACAGGTGTTTCTGATCCATCGCAAGACCGGGTTGCTGCTGCTCCATCGAGAGGCTGCCGCCGCGGTGGTAAAGGATGTGGACCTGGTTTCCGGCATGCTCACCGCCATCCAGGATTTCGTGCGCGATTCCTTCGGCGCACCCGAAAGCGCCGAGCTCGAAACCGTGCAGGTGGGTGAGTTCAGCATCTGGATCCAGCACGGTCCGCAAGCCATCCTCGCGGGAGTCATTCGCGGCGTCGCTCCCACCCGGCTGCAGGCGGTGTTCCAGGATGCCCTTTGGCACATCGGTATGGAACACGCCGCCGATCTCGAAGAGTTCAATGGCGATGCCTCGGTGTTCGCGGCCTGCGCCCCGGATCTGGATAAGTGCCTCCTCGGCCAGGCGCAGCAGGCGCCGCAGCCGTCTTCCGCCCTGCTCTGGCTGATCCCCGCCGTGGTGGTGCTCGCCTTGGGAGTGTGGCTGTTCTTTTCGATTCGCGACCAGCGCCGTTGGGACACTTACGTACACGATTTGAGCCGCCAGCCCGGCCTCGTCGTGACTTCGGCGGCGCGGCGCGGCGGGCGCTACTTCATCGCGGGACTACGCGATCCGCTGGCTCCGGATGCGGCCGCATTATTAGCCGCCAGCGGCATTCCGGCTGATCATGTCAGCTTCCAGTGGGAGCCCTATCGTTCGTCGCAGCCGCAATTCGCCGCCGTGCGGGAATGGGAAGCGCTGCGCGACACGATTCAGCACTCGGCTCTTTATTTCGCCACCGATCTGTCACGTATCACACCCGAACAATTGAACGCCATCGGCAACCTCGCCTCGGAAATGCGCGAGCTGTTCCGCCGATCGGACGCGATGACAAAGACGGTCGGCATCGAGGTAATCGGCCATACCGACGACTCCGGCACCGAACAGCGCAACGCCACGCTCGCAGCCGAACGCGCTGCTCACGTCATCACCGCGTTAGCTTCCGAAGGCGTACCCACCGCGCGGCTCATCGGCCGCGGCGCCGGCTCCGGCGAGGTCCTGCGGCCCGGAAGTGACGATGCCGATCGCGCCGTCAACCGGGCGGTGACGTTTCGCGTCGCAGGTGCGCCTTGATGCCGCCGATCCAGAAAAAAATTTGCATGGCCGGCGCGTTCGCAGTGGGCAAAACCAGCTTGGTGCGCCGCTACGTCGAGAGCATCTTCAGCGAACGCTACCAGACCACCGTCGGGGTCAAAATCGACAAGAAACAATTGCAGATTGCGGGTCAGCCGTTGACCTTGGTTCTCTGGGATCTGGCCGGAGAGGATGATTTCGCACCCTTGCGTCCTTCCCACCTGCGCGGCGCCTCCGGTTTCATCCTGGTAGTCGATGGATGCCGGCGGGCAACATTGGATTGTGCAATCGAACTCCACCGGCGCATCGTGGCTGAGACGGGTCCAGTTCCGTTTATCTTGGCGCTGAACAAAATGGATTTGGCCGCTCAATGGGAGCTTCATGCCGCGGATATCGAACCATTGCTGCGCCAGGGTTGGACTTGTACGCGCACCAGTGCGAAAGATGGCACAGGCGTTGAAGAGTTGTTTCTCCATCTGGCCACAAAGATGCTTGGGCCGATGCCATGACCGATCGATTTGTCGCGCTCGAGGCGCTTTCGGTCCTGAATATCGTAGCGTTGGAGCGGAGGGACGACGGGGTCTTTGTGGTGGTGGGCCAGCCGCCGGATTGGTTCCATCGCACATTCCCGGACGTCGACCTCAGCGGGGCCAGCCCGTACCTGGCGGATTTCCTCGCCGAGACCGCAGAGTTTGTGCCCACGGAACCCGGGCCCGCCAAATTATATTCGGGCATCTGGACGCAGCGCGACTCCGGTGGCCTGGAACGCACCCTGGAAGCATGGACCACCCGCATCGGCGGCCGCCGGGTGCTGCTGATCCACTTGCTCGGTGAAGAGTTCGAATTGCGGCGCGCCGCTTTGCAAAAAGCGCGCGAGACGATGCTCTCTTATGAGCAGCTGGGAAAAGTCACACGCGGCCTGGCCGACGCCAAGCAGCAACTGGAGCTGCGCAATCGCGAAGTGGAGCGCATCAACCAGCTCAAGAATGAATTCCTGGCCAGCATGAGCCACGAACTGCGCACACCGCTCAACGCGATCATCGGATTCACCAGCCTCCTCGGCGAGCAGAGCGCCGGGCCGCTCAACAGCGAGCAGCAGAGCTACGTGACCCATGTCGCGCGTGCGTCCCGCCACTTACTCGATCTGATCAACGATATTCTGGATCTTTCGAAAATCGAAGCCGGGCGGATGGAACTGGAGCCAGAGCAATTCCCCGTAGAAGACGCCGTGCGCGAGGTGCTCTCTACGGTCCGCCCGCTTGCCCGCGACAAGAGCATCCTGCTTGCCGCCGGCGGTGGCCTCGGAATCCAGGTGTTCGCCGATCGCGTGCGCTTCAAGCAGATCCTCTACAACCTGCTGAGCAACGCCATCAAATTCACGCCGGCGAAAGGTGAAGTCCGATTGCACTCCGAAGCCGCCGGCGGGCAGTTGACCGTCACCGTCTCCGATACCGGCATCGGCATCCCGCGCGAAGAACAAGAAGCCGTCTTTCAGAAGTTCCACCAAGTCGGCGGCGGTACCAAAGGCATCCGCGAAGGCACCGGTTTGGGTCTGGCGATCACCAAGCGCCTGGTCGAGGAGCACGGCGGCCAGATTCGCCTCGAGAGCGAAATCGGGCACGGAAGCCGCTTCGAGGTCACCTTGCCGAATGCCAGCCTAGAGCGCACTGCGCCGGCGGGGGCGCCGGACGCCATCCCCGTGCGGCCGGCCCCGTCCGCCAATCATAATGTGCGGATTGCGCTAGTCGAGGATAATTCCGCCAACCGCCTGCTTTTCGAGAAAATGCTGCAGCCTATCTACCAGGTCGCGGCGTATCAGAACGGAGTGGAAGCATTGGCCGCATTCCGGCTCGCACCGCCCGACCTGGTGCTGCTCGATATCGCCTTGCCCGGCAACGACGGCTTGCAAGTATTGCGCCAGATACGCGCCGATGCGCGCCTGCGTCTGACTCCCGTGATTGCGGTGTCCGCGCACGCCATGTCGGGCGATCGCGAAAAATTCCTGGCCGCCGGCTTCGACCAATACGTGGCGAAACCCGTCGCTGACCGAAACGTCCTGATCCGCGCCATCGAGCCGCTCCTACGCCGCCGGGCCAGGGCGGTATCATAACTCTATCGCTACGACCACGCCAAAGCCGGCCCTGCTGGCCATCGACGACGATCCCCAGTCACTGGCGCTGATAACCGCCGCGCTGAAGCGCTATGAGATTGACGTACTCACTGCCGCGGATCCCCTGGCCGGTCTGGAGTTGGTCCGCCGCCGTCATCCGCAGATTGTGCTCGTCGATCTGATGATGCCGGGCATGTCCGGCATGCAAGTGATCGAGCGCATCGTAGAAGCCGATCCCGCAATTGATGTGATTTTGATGACGGCCTATTACTCGACCGAATCGGCCGTCGAAGCCATCCAAAAGGGCGCCTGCGATTACCTGAACAAGCCGCTCTCGATCGAAAGGCTGCGCGAACGCGTCGATCGCCTGCTGGCCGAGATCGAGCGGCGTCAGAAGGCCAGCCGCCTGGATGCTGAGATGCTCGATACCTGCCGGTTCGAAGGCATCATCGGCCGCAGCCCGCTGATGCTGGAAGCCTTTGCCCGCATCAATCGCGTCGCGCCGCACTTTCGTACCGCGCTGGTCACAGGCGCGACGGGCACCGGCAAGGAGATGGTCGCGCGCGCGCTCCACCATCTAGGCCCCGTGGCTGCCGGCCCGTTCGTGGTTTGCAACTGCGCGGCCATCCCGGAGAATCTGGTCGAAAGCGAGCTGTTCGGCCACACGCGCGGATCTTTCACCGGCGCCACGCACGACCAGGCCGGCGTCTTCGAGCACGCACATGGCGGTGTGTTGTTTCTCGATGAAATCGGGGAATTGCCCCTGGCCGCGCAGGCCAAACTCCTGCGCGCCGTGCAGAATCAGGAGATCCAACGCGTCGGCTCGCCGGCCGTCAGGAAGGTCAACGTGCGCATCGTGGCCGCCACGAACCGCGATCTCCGCGCCCTCGCCGCCGAGAAGCTCTTCCGCGATGATCTTTACTTCCGCCTCTCCATGGTCGAAATCAAGCTTCCCCGGCTCGGCGACCGCAAAGAGGACCTGCCCTTGCTGCTGCGCCACTTCGTAGACCACTTCAGCGCCCTTTACGGAAAACCGATCGACGGACTCACGCGCCGCGCCGAGGCCGTGTTAGTGCGTCACTCCTGGCCCGGTAACGTGCGCGAACTCGAGAATGCCATCGGCTACGCCTGCATGATGGTCGAGTCGAACCGCATCGATGTGGCGGATCTGCCCGACCACTTCCAGCGTGAGGACACGCCCAATGCCGCCGGCATCGAACTGGTCAGCGTAGATGAGATCCAGCGCATTCACGCGCGGAGGATGGTAGAGTATTTTAAAGGAGACAAAGTGCGCGCCGCAGAGGTGTTGGGAGTCAGCCGCGCGACTTTGTACCGCCTGCTAAACCCACGTGCTGAGACAGCGGCCGCCGGCGATTCTTAACGTTGAGACATTCGCGCCGCTGACCCTCGCATAAACAATCAAACGAAACGGCCGGCACATGGCACGAAACGTGCCTTTTGGAACGCCGAAAAATCAGGAGATGGGAGTGATCGAGAAGTTGAAACGATTCGTAGTGTCTGTCGCCGGTGCGGCTGTGCTCGGCGGCGTTCTGCTGCATGCCCAGGCGCCCAAGACCCCGGCTAAGCCGCAGCCTGACGTGTTGATATTTACGGACGGCGAAAAGCTGATTGGCCGATTGAAGAGCGCCACGAACAAATCGGTGGTGTTCAATAGCGACATGGCCGGCGACGTGACCGTCGAGTGGAGTAAGGTGCAGGAGCTACAGACGGCCCGCCCGTTCGCCGTGATCGCCAAGAATACCAAGCTCGGAAAACACACCGATGTCAGCCACATCCCGCAGGGCAAGATCACCGTGGCGGATCAAAAGATCAACGTTCAACCCGCGGCCGCCGCGCCGCGCACGTTGCCGGTAGCCGATACGGGCTACGTAGTGGACCAGCCGGAATTCGACAAGGCTATCCACCACCAGGCTGGACTATTTGAAGATTGGGGCGGCTCGGTGACCGCCGGAGTCAGTCTGGTCGAAGCCACGCAGAACTCCGAAACATTCACGGGAGGTATCGGTCTGGTACGCACCGAACCCACCGAGAGCTGGCTCAATCCAAGTAACCGCACGATTATCGATTTCAGCACCGCATACGGTAAAGTCACTCAGACCGGGTTAGCCACTATCAAGACTGATATTTACCACGCCGATGCCGAAGAAGATAAATATTTCTCACCGAGTCTGTTCGGATACGCGCAGACTGCCTTCGACCATAACTACTCTCAGGGCCTTGACTTGCAACAGATGTACGGCGGCGGCATCGGTTGGACGGTCTACAAGACAGGCGCCGTGGAACTCGATCTGAAAGGCGCAATGTCGTACGTTCATCAGGGCTTCGAAAGCGCAGCCTCAAACGAAAGCCTGGTGGGGTCGACTTTTACGGAAAGCTTTACGCGCAAGTTCCAGCACAGTATCCTGCTCACCGAGCAACTGACTGCGACGCCCGCCTGGAACGACACCAGCGCTTACTTTGGCAGCGCCAGCGTCACCCTGGCACTGCCGGTCCATAAGCGGCTGGGCGTGGCAATCGGTTCAGTCGACACTTTCCTCAATGACCCGCCGCCCGGGTTTAAGAAGAACTCTTTCCAGTTGACGGTTGGCCTGACTTACGCGCTAAAGTAGTTCGACGCAAAATTATTTCAAACAGCTAAAGGAGACACTATGACAACTAAGATACTCGGAGTGCGTGTGGCAGCAGGCTTTCTGTTCCTGGCTGCCAGCCTGGCATTCGGCCAGCAGACCGGAAACCTGAAAGTAAAGACGACCACTGGCCGCGCTGGCGTGTTTGTCGATGATAAGTACGTTGGCCCCGCTGCGAACTTCGGCGTCGCCCGGACGTATGCGGTGCCTGCCGGCGAGCATACCATTACGTTGCGCGATCCGCGCTTCGAAACCGCTACTACCCACGTAACGATCGTCGCGGGTAAGACGGTGAAAGTCAAACAAGACCTGAAGCCGTTGCCGCCGCCAAAGGGTCCCTTCGGCCGGATACGCACGGAAGGCGGCGACAAGTATTGGGCCGTGTACATTAACGGCTCTTATATGGGCCACGTGGATGAGTTCGATAACTTCGCGCAAGGGCTTCTACTTCCCGCCGGGCAATACAGCGTGAAAATCGTTCCGCCGAATGGTGGCGCGGCAACCGAACAGAACGTTGATTTGAAGGCCAACGAAACCACGATTGTACACGTCAAAGGCAAAGCCTGAGGCGTCTCTCAGGCTGGTCTGCTAGCGCTCCGGTAGATACTGCGGTCCGGAGCGCTACTGCCGCACGTTCCAGCCTGTGGCCTGCGGCGGCTGACGAATTAATGGCGCTCCGGTGGGCGTGGGTGTTCCTCTGGCTTCTGGCGCTCGACCGGCCTGTGCGCCGCTGGTGCCCGGTGTGAGGCCACCGGGGGGCGTGCTTGCGCATGTTCTACAGGCCTGGGCCTGGAAGCCGTATGTGACTCGGTGCGATGCACCGGCTGTGGCCGTGCCGCGGCATGTTCCACAGGCCTGGGCCTGGAAGCCGTATGTGACTCGGCGCGACGCACCGGCTGTGGCCGTGCCGCGGCATGTTCCACCGGCCTGGGCCTGGCAGCCGCATGTGACTCGGTGCGATGCACCGGTTGCGGCCGTGCCGCGGCATGTTCTACAGGCCGCGCCGCATTCGGTCTGGCGGATCGGTGGGCAGCTTGTGTTTCAACCGGTCGCGCGACGGGCCGCGCCGGTTCCCCCAAAACTCGGGCGATCGGAGCCCGGCCCGCAGCCGCCTCGTGCAGACTGGCTGCCGGCAAAGGATGGCCCGGATTCCGTGCCAGCAAGGCTTGCCGCTGCGCGAATGGCTCAGGGCGAGGCGGGGGCGCCGTGCGTGCAACAATGGGCCGGCTCATCAACGCGGCGGCCGGATGGGCTACATTCCCGCCCGGCGCACGGCCCAATACGCTGGCCACTTGCGGCGCGATGCGCGGCGCCGGTTCAACGCTGCGGATTGCGCCAATCCGGTCCGCGCGGATCCGCATGGCGACCTGCTGCACAGGCCGCGCACCCACTAATGCATTCCGCGGTACGGCGACGATCGCGCCCGGAACGCTCCGGTTCATATAAGTACCAATCGGAATCGATCCGGTGCGCTGATAACCGCGGTACACATTCTCGACGTAGACCCGGTTAATCATCCGGCTACCTCCGAGATTGATGTTGGCGACGAATGCCGCGCTCGCGGTAAACGGCGGGATGTACACATCACGCGGCCCCAGCGGAAACCACGCCGCCACTGGTCCAGCGCCCAACCCAATCGAAACGCCGAGTCCGCCTCCGAGGCCGACCCAGGCCACCAGCGCGGGAGCATAAACAGGCGTCACCGCCACCGGCCCCGGACACCATCCCCAGTAGCCGTTTATGTACGCCCAACGCCCATAGTGAAACGGTGCGAATCCCCAAGGCGCGGCATCCACCCAGGTCCAACCCCAAGGCTCAATCCACGCCCAGTGGCCGACATGATAGGGCGCCCAACCCGAGGGCACACTGTTCGGTACCCACATCTCTCCATAATCCGGCACCGTGCGCCACGTCCCATATTGCCCGAGGTCAGTGTAACCGACCATCTGCGGAGACACCTGACCGGAATACGCGTACCGGTCTTCAATGTGGTTCCGCGACATCGCCCACCGATCGAAACTGTCATAACCCGGTACAGGATTGATCTTGTATTGCGCCGCCTGCCCTTGTCCCACCACGACGGCTTGCTTCCCCATAGTGAGCGGCACAGTAGCGCCGTTCTCGGTCATCTGCCCCGCGCCATCGCGTACCGTGACCGTGGTCCGCGAACCGTCCGGAGCAGCATCCAGCCGGAACTCTCCAGGCTCGGTGACCGTGAACGCCAAGTTTGGCGTATCAATCTCCACATTGGAATAAAGCATCCGTACCCGCACATCCAGGGTGCCCTCTGAGAGCCGCACCTGCGTGTTGCGATTATCCAGATTCAGAAACTCGAACGCCGTGCGGTCGCCCAGCCGCAGCGCGGTCCCTGGAACATTGACTTCGGCGCGCGCTCCGCTATCGGTGTAAAGCTGATCGCCCATCGTCAGGGGGCGGTTGACCGTCGCCGGGGCCCAGTCGTTCACCCCCGCCGGTTCGAACGACACCGTGCCGCTCGTATAACTGATGCGTCCAGCCTCCGAGGGCGGATCCTGCGCCGCCAATATTCCCGCCAAGGCCAGAGCTGCGATGAGCAATCGTGGCATTTTTTTCTCTCCTTTGCAGGATGCATGCACGCGCCTCGCCGGATGAAGGTTTCTAAAGTGTGAGCCAATACATTGAGAGTCGCGCATCCCTCACCAGCACTACATCGTTAGCCTTTCCGTGACACGTGGATGAGCGGGTTCCCGCAACGAAGCACCAGGGCTTCAAAACGGGAAGGCCCGGGGTTAACGCCCGGGCCTCCATACTGAAGCAGAAAGGGGGATCTGCCAATGATCCTATTGCTGGTAATCCGGCTGAAACTGATCGGCCGGGTGACAGCGTTAGTCGTTTGGACCTGTAAGGGCCGGCGATAAACGCTGTTGCGGGGCCGGTGCCGCACACCGGCTCCGCTACCAGCATCATAGCAAATCTTACTCTCCCAAGCAGTAGTTTCGGGCGACCTCGACAAGGCACTCGACCTGGCAATTCTGCCATCCGGCGTCCTGCCCCAACTCGCGCGCCAGCAGTTCAGCCACGCGGGGCGCCATGCGGATGGCGGCCTTCGCATTCAGGAACAACGCGCGGGTACGCCGGGCAAGTACGTCTTCCACGGTGCGTGCCATTTCTTGCCGCGCGGCCCACACGACTTCCGCGCCGCGATAGGGGAGCGCCGCATCGAGTGGTTCAGCCAGCCCGGGATCAGCCCGCATCATTTCCTCGATGGGCCGCGCATCCGATCCGTACACGCGCAAATGTCCGAGATTGCCCGCGCTCGCATGATAACCGTGCAGATTCAGATGCTCGGTCACGCAGGCCTTCTCGGGCAGGCGCGCCAGCATGGCCGCCTGATTGACGCAATCTTCCGCCATGTGGCGATACGTGGTCCACTTGCCGCCGCAAATCGTGAGCAGCCCGGATGGATCGATATAGATGGTATGATCCCGCGACAAAGCAGCCGTGGCTCCCCCGCCCGATTTCACCAACGGGCGAATGCCGGCGAATACACTCAGAACATCATCGCGCGTAGGTTTCTCGGCCAGATAGAGCGCGGCCGTGGTCAGGATGAACTCGATCTCCTGTGCCATGGCGACGGGTTCGAGCGACACCTCCGCAACAGGCGTATCCGTAGTTCCAATCAACGTGTGGCCATGCCAGGGGATTGCGAACATCACCCGGCCATCACTGGTGTGCGGCACCATGATGGCGCTATCGCCGGGAAGGAAGCGCTTGTCGAAGACCAGGTGGATGCCCTGGCTCGGCGCAATCAGCGGCGAGACTGAATCATCTGTCTGCCGTCGCACCCCGTCGGCAAACGCGCCGGTGGCATTGATCACGACACCGGCTGGCGCGCGAAACTCTTCGCCGCTCTCTACATCGCAAGCGAGCACGCCGTCGATGAAGCCCTCCGTATCCTTCGTCAGTCCGGTCACGCGCACGTAGTTGAGTAGCGTGGCGCCCTGCTCATACGCCGTGGCCACCATGTTGATGAGCAGACGGGAATCGTCGAACTGGCCATCGAAGTAAACAACACCGCCGCGCAGGCCTTCTGTTTTGATGGTCGGCAGACGTTCGAGTGTCTCCTCTTTTGAGAGGATCCGCGAAGCACCGAAACCGTATTTGCCGGCCAACAGGTTGTAGACTTTCAGGCCCAGCCCGTAGAAGGGTGCTTCCCACCAGTCGTAATTGGGCACCACAAAAGCGCGGTCGTGAACCAGGTGCGGCGCATTGCGCAACAGCAAGCCGCGCTCGCGCAACGCCTCCATCACCAGCGAAATATTGCCCTGCTCCAGATACCGAACGCCGCCGTGTACCAGCTTGGTGCTACGGCTCGACGTGCCTTTGCCGAAGTCACTCTGTTCGAGCAGCAATACGCTGTAGCCGCGCGTGGCGGCATCGATTGCCACGCCAACTCCGGTCGCACCGCCGCCTACAACGATGATGTCCCACCGTCCTTCATGGGCATGCAAACGGCGATACATCTCGGCGCGATTCATGTGCGGCGACCCAGCGGATAGTATAGCGGAACCTTCCGCACAGGGCGCGTGTCCAATCGCATGTGGGCCGAGTCAGCTTAGTGGCGCTTTCCCTGCTGTTGACCGCCTGTCTCGCGAGTGCCGCCGAGGCGGTGCGGCTGGCCGTGGCAGTCGATCACTCCACGGCTGCGCTGCAAGTATCGGTGCAAAATGCCGGTCAGAAGCCGCTGCTGCTCACTTTAGGAGCGCTAATCGGTTCCCGTTACTATGATTTTAGATTTCGCCTCATCGTGACCACGCCACAAGGCCACGATCTGCACGTGATCTACACTGGCGGTCCCGGCGCTATCGGCGGACGAATCGATCCGTTAGTCATTCCGCTCGTGCCCGGCGCGATGTACAGCATGGCCGTCCCCTTGTCACGTTTCTACGTTCTGGATGCGAACACTTCGCTACAGGAGTACATCCGAAAGCCGGGCCGTTTGCGCGTCGAACTGGATGTCGAACACGCGGTGTGCCCCTTGTATGGCTACCCCAACCCCAACATGATCCCGTGCTGGCGGGGCCGACTCGTATCAAACGTGCTGGTCCTGCCGCTCGGCCGCACTTCGACTCGGCGACAATCAAATTAGTGTCTTCGCCAGGCCGAGAGTTTCCACAAGATGCAGCTCGCCATAGTGGACGATATCCGCGTGATCATGGTTAAGTTTGCTCATTCGAGATCGAGTGTTACCGTGTTGGCTGGCAGGCCGCCCACAGTCAGAGCCAGACTGACGGCGCCACTGCCGAAAAGATTTTGCGGGATTTGAATGTTCACTTGGTCCTCGCCAGTAAACCCGGAAGGGCCGGCATACTTCACGGACGCGCTTTGCCCATTGACCGCTGCGCTGACGGCGGTGAGCCCTGCTACATGGCGGATGCCCGTTCCAAAGAGCTCGATGTACAACGCGTCGGTGGAAACCAGGCTGATCGGCGCCGGGGTGCAACCGGCTGCGCCGCTACAGCTATAAGTTAGCTGCGAGGATTGGGATCCGTCGGCGTGGATCACGATTGCTATGGCGGATGGAGGGCCCTGCCCGTTCTGGTCGGCCGTATAAATGCCGGGCATCACGTGCGTCACCATGACGACCCCGGTGGTCTGTGAGCCGTCGCCGCTGTTGACGGTAAGGGTTGCCGGTCCCAGGGCCGCGTTGGACGGAACATAGTAGCTCACCTGTTTTGGCGAGACAAAAAAGAGCGGCACCGTGTAGCTCGTATTCGAGCTATCCAGTAGTGTCGCCGTCGTGCCGCCCAGGCTGGCTGGGAAGTTCCCGTCGATCGAGGTTGTGGTGTTGGCCAGATCGGCGCCATAGGCGGTTACCAGTTCATCGGCCGCGACGACGGTTTCGGCATTGCACGGGTTATTGGCTGGTCCGCAATTGGGAGTGAAAACACTGGGCAGCGTGGCATAACTGGCGCTGGAGAGGCTGGTCACCTGCGGGATGCCGGACTGCTGTCCAAACGCGAGATAGGCCTTGGCTGTGGTAGTAAGTTGGCCGGTGTGTATCGCCAGCAATGCTTGACCAATGTAAGTTGGATTCAAGGGCGAGTCATATTGGTAAGTAGCTGTACCTTCAGTGGTGGATCCCTGGTAGTAGTAAAAAAAAGCTTCCGTGGTGAAAGCGGTTACCGCTTCCATTCCGCTTGCGGATGCCCACATCAACATCGCTTGCAGCCAACTGGTGTCCATGGCCGCGAAGTCCGCATTACATTCGCCCACCAGCGTGTAAGCGCTGAGGCCCGCGGGATTGGATTGCCAATCCGACGGCAGGGTGTCAGGCAGATAATCGGGCGCCCATGTTTCCTCAATGTAAATTCCCTTGCCGTTGGGGTGGGTGGGGTCGACCGCGGTATGCGCCAACTGCACCCACGCGTTGTAACCGGTAAAATTGCTGTCATCGTAAACATCCATGGTCATGAAGTCCAGGAGCGGAATGGTAACGAAATCCTCGAAATAGGTGTTTTCGTCCGTCTCATAGAAGCCCCCAGCGCCCAGGCGGGTGTGGGGTGAAGCAGCCTTGATGAGAGGGGCCACGGCCCTGATGAAACCATCCCAATCCTGCGTCGTGGCAGTCACTCCCAAGCGCGCATTCATCGTGGTTGGTTCGTGGACGATCACGAAATTGTCGGGCTGATAGCGCGCCGCCAAGGCCGGATATGTGGTCATCGCCATGTTTTCAAAGTCCTGAAACGTCGGACTCGATCCGAGCTCTCCGCCAACCACTTGCGGATTCAGCGCCAATTGCATACCCAACTCCCGGGCATGCGTCACCAACGCGTCATATGCCGCCGTGGCCGCCGGATTATTGATCGAGGTGACCGCCGGGTTCAGATCGACGCGCTGCACACCCGCGGCCTTCATGCCTTCCACGTACTGCAGGAGTACATTGAGCGGTGGCACCGCCTTCTGAAGATAGAACGCGCCGTTGGCATACACCAGGTTGCCGCTGAGGACTACCTTGGCGTTGGGGGCCGGCGGGAGACTGGCTTGGAAGGCCGCGATGGCGCTCATGGTTGAGTCGATGAACTGCTGCTCGGTCTGCTGGCTCTGGGCCGCGGCTGGCGACAGGTTAACGACGGCTATTAACGCAGCGGACAGCAGGAATCTTAAATAAACAGGCTTGACGCGAGCCCCAGGAGTGGCCCCCTGTGCTGTCCGTACGGCTGCCGTAACCTGTTGCAGCACATGCAGGACGGCTCTTTCGGCGGCGTGCATGCGCGGGCCAACCCCGCAGCCGCCGATGGGCGCCGCCGTACCGGTTACGGTAAAGTTTGACTGTCCCGACATCAGCATCGCCTGCTGTTGGCGCAATTCTGGATGAGCTTGCAAGTCGTGGCGGACCGATGGATATCGTTTCCTCATGCTTCATAAGCGGGAATTAACCAGGAAAACCGGAAGTATAAATAGAATTTTCAGCATTTTTTTGTTTCGTCGGCCGAGGTATTTTGCTCCGAATAGTGAGTTTCGTTATAATTGCGGGTGGCCGTATGGGTCTCTGGGCCTGGAGGGGGGCGTATGGGATCTCCTGTACCGCAGGAAGTGACCGGACTGCTACTCGCGTGGAGCGAAGGAGACGAGAGCGCGTTTCAGACCCTGGTCCCGGTGGTGTACCAAGAATTGCGCCGCTTGGCCCATAGCTATGTGCTTCGGGAGCGGGCAGGCCACACCCTGCAAGCCACGGCCCTGGTCAATGAGGCCTTCCAAAGACTAATCGACACGCCCCACGTGCAGTGCCGCGACCGCGCGCACTTCTTTGCTATTTGTGCGAGATTAATGCGGCGCATCTTGGTCGACTATGCGCGATCGCGGCGTTACTTGAAGCGCGGAGGCGATATATACTTGGTGCCTCTGGAAGAAGCTTGCAAGGCTTCCTCCAACCGCGGAAAGGACTTACTCGCCATCGACGAAGCGCTTAGTGCTTTGTCGGCGATCGACCCGCGAAAAGGCCGGGTGGTTGAGCTGCGCTTCTTCGGCGGGCTGACGGCGGAGGAGACGGCCGAGGTCCTGAAGGTCTCGCCGGACACCGTTCTCCGCGATTGGAAGCTCGCGAAGGCGTGGCTCTTGAAAGAGCTGAAGCAAGGAATGGCACGTGGCGCCTGAACGCTGGCGCCGGATCGAACGCTTGTACCAGGAAGCGCTGGGCGTCGTTCCGGAACGGCGCGGCGCCTGGTTGCGGGAGGCTTGCCGAGGCGATGAGGCCTTACTCCACGAAGTGGAGGAATTACTCGCGCAAACGTCGCAGGCGGAAGAGTTCATCGAAAATCCGGCGCTGCAGTTGGTGGCCGAACAGACCGCTGCCGCATGGGCTTCCGAGCACCCGGCGCATGGCACCCCAACCGCGGGTGGGAGGCTCGGCACTTACGAGATTGTCAGGTCGTTGGGGGCAGGCGGCATGGGTGAAGTATATCTGGCCCATGACCCGGCCTTGGATCGGCCAGTCGCTCTTAAACTGTTGCCGGCGCACCTGAGCGGCGACCCGGTGGCCCGTGAACGCCTGCGGCGTGAAGCTTTGGCGGCAGCTGCGCTGGACAGTCCTTTCATTTGCAAGGTTTATCAAATCGGAGAACAGGACGGGCGCCTGTTCTGCGTTATGGAGTACCTCCGCGGCGAAACACTGTACGAGCGTATGCGCGCCGCCCCTTTGCCCCGGGCTGAAGCTCTGCGCATTGCCGGCGAGGTTGCTGAGGCGATCGAAGAAGCGCACGCCAAGAAATTCATACACCGCGACTTGAAGCCGGCCAACGTCATGATCACCCCGCAGGGGCACGCGAAAGTGATGGATTTCGGATTGGCGAGGCGCTTGGAAACCGGCCCGGCACTGGTCGTGGATGCTCCCGGCGCCCTCGACGACGCGACGCTCACCGGGCGTGGGCTGGCCATCGGCACGCCTGACTACATGTCGCCGGAGCAAGCCCGTGGCGAGCCGCTCGACCAGCGTTCGGATCTGTTTTCGTTCGGCATTCTGCTCACCGAAATGCTGATTCACCAGCATCCGTTCCGGCGGGCCTCTACCGCCGAAACGACGGCGGCCATTCTGCGCGATCCGCCAAGCATGGCCATGACGGGAACGGCGGAATTACCGGTAGGGTTGCTCCTGCTGCTTCGGAGATTGTTGGCTAAGTCGCCGGACGAACGCTACCAATCGATCGCGGAGGTGCGCCGCGATCTGGCCCGCACGACATCCCCTCATACCGCGGTTCCAGGGGACGAGCAGGCCGTGCTCCCTATCCCCCTGATCGGGCGCGACCGGGAACGATCTGAGCTGCTACGTCTCCTGGATGGCGCATTGGCTGGGCACGGCGCCATCGTGCTCATCGGCGGTGAAGCGGGTAGCGGCAAGACGCATCTGACGCAGGCGATCCTTGCCGAGGCGGAGCGACGCGGCTGCCTGGCGCTGATTGGCCACTGCTCGGAGATGGAAGGTGCGCCGCCTTTCGTGCCGTTCATTGAAATGTTGGAGTACAGCGCGCGTGTCGCGCCCTACGAGTCGTTCCGGTATGCCATTGGTGATGCGGCGCCGGAGGTTGCGAAACTGATGCCGGAGCTGCGGCGCATGTACCCTGACATTCCGCCACCGATCGAGTTACCCCCGGAGCAGCAGCGCCGCTTCCTCTTCAACGCCTGCCGCGATTTTGTGGAGCGATCCGCGCGCGTGGCGCCGATGGTGGCAGTGTTTGAAGACCTGCATTGGGCCGACGAGCCTACCCTTCTCCTCCTGCAACATCTGGCGCGAATCGTGTCGGTCTCGCCGATTCTGATGATTGGGACTTATCGCGACACCGAACTGAACGTGGCGCAGCCGCTCGCCGGGATGCTGGAAAACCTGGTGCGCCAGAAGGTGGGTACCCGCCTCTCGTTGCGGCAACTGACGACTGCGGAGGTTGCCGCCATGCTCGCCGCACTGGCCGGGCAGGATCCGCCTCCATCGCTGGTCCGCACCGTTTTCGAGGAAACCGAGGGTAACCCGTATTTTGTGGAGGAAGTGTTCCGCTACCTGGCAGAAGAGAACAAGTTGTTTGACGAGAAAGGCGCGTGGCGGGCGGGTTTGCGGCCCGCTGAATGGCGCGTTCCGGAGAACGTGCGCCTGGTCATCGGGCGGCGCCTCGAGCGCTTGGGCCAAGCATCGCGCCGTGTGCTGACCATGGCTGCTGTAATTGGACGAAGCTTTTCCCTGCCGTGGCTCGAGAGCTTGGCCGGCGACCCTAAAGACGCGGCCCTGGAGGTCATTGAAGCTGCCGAGCACGCGCACTTGGTGGCCACCGAGCCCAACGGACCGGAACCTCGGTTTCGCTTTGTGCACGAATTGGTCCGCCAAACACTAGTGGAGGCTCTCTCACATCCCAGGCGTCAACGCCTGCACGCCCAGGTGGCGGAAACGATCGAACGATTATACGCCGGCAATCTGGAGAGCCAGACGTCGCCGCTTGCGCACCATCTCTTCCAGGCGGGCAGCGCCGCCGACCGCGAAAAGACGGTGTTCTGGCTGACGCGCGCGGCCAGCCAGGCGTGCGCCTCCACCGCATACGAGGACGCCTTGGTTTTCTTGGACAATGCGCTGTCCTTGACCGAAGGAGAACGGAGTGCGCGTGTGGCCGAACTCCACGCGGACCGCGCTTCCGTTCTGCGCAGCTTAGGGCGGCCGGTGGAGGCCCTGGGCGCTTACGAACTGGCTCTGGAATTGTTTGCCGCCAGTGGCGACGCCGGCCGATTCGCGGATACCAGCATCCCTCTGGTTCTGGTCTATAACTGGTCGGTCCGGTTGGCGGAAGGACGCGCAGTCGCCGCCCGGGCCCTCGACTTGCTCGGTCCGGAGCCGTCGCCCCGCCGTGTTGTCCTGCTCTGCGTGAGGGCCCTGTGCGCGGCCTGTTACAGAGAGACTGACACCGCGCTCGCCTTGCTTGACGAGATTCAGCAGATCGCAGAGCCGCTGCCCGAGGGGTCTTTGGCCGGCCGCATCTGGCAGTTGAGGACGCACACGGAGTGGCACGCGTCGCGAATCGCGTTGGCGGCCGAAGCCGGCCGTGAAGCGGCGCGCATTTTAAATGCGGCTGGAGATGTTTGGGGAGAGGTGGACGTAAATGGAATCCGCGCCTGCTCCTTGGCTCTCGCAGGCCGCCTGGAAGAGGGAGATGCCGTCGCGCGGCAGACGGTCCCCGTGGCGGAACGCGTCGGCCACTGGGGCTCCATCTGGATGTGCAGGTCAATCTTCGCGGAAGGCTGCGTGGCTCGAGGCGATCTGGTGGGCGCGGAGCGTGTTGTACGGGAGATCGTGGAACTTGGCCAGTCGGTACAAATTGGGTGGAATTTCGTCGGCGAAGTCGAGTTGGCCAATCTCGCGCGCATGCGAGGCTTAGTTAAGGAGTCACTGGAGTGGTCCCGGCGCGCACTAAGTTCGGAGCCTCCGCGTAATTCTTACAGCGGCTATCCGCAAGCCTCGCTGGCGCTGACCCTGGCGCAAGCGGGCGACCCCGCGGCGCTCGCCTCGTTACAGGCAGCGCGGCACAGCCTGCCAGTTGCCGGCCACCGTGCGCCGCTCGGCGCCTGGCAGTCTCTGGTGATGGTGATCGAAGGTCTGGGCACCATCGGCCAGACCGAAGAGGCGGCTGCTTTGCACCCGGTAGCAGAGGACTTAACTGTCACCGGCATCGAGTTGGCATTTACCCTAACTCTGCCTCGCACCGTTGCAGGCATAGCCGCCGCCTGCGCCGGCAATTATGGGCGCGCCGAGCAGCACCATCGAGCTGCGATTCAAATGGCCGAAAGCATGCCGCATCGCGTCGCGCTGGCCATCGCGAAATACTGGTATGCCGAGATGCTCCGCGCGCGTGGCGACTCAGTCGTGGCCAGCCGCGAATTGATGAATGAGGCTGCGGCAATGTTCGACGACATGGGCATGCCGCTGTACGCCGCACAGGCCCGCCGCGCCCGAGTTGCACAAGCTGGAAATTAGGAGGCTGCCAATTCGTTTTCTACCGGTGTCAGACACACCTGCGACTCCGCTACAATCAAATTAGTGTCCCCTGAGGTAACCAGCGTAACGCCCGCGCCACCCGTATCCCCTCCCCCTGATCGCATCGAACAGTTATTTCAGGAGCTCTGCAACAAGATCCGCGAATACCGCCCGCGCGACGATCTTTCCGCCGTGGAAAAGGCCTTCCGCACGGCCGCCGAGTTTCACAAAGGACAACTGCGGCAGTCCGGCGAGCCGTACATGGTACATCCGCTCATGGTGGCGCACATCCTGGCGGACATGCGCATGGACCAGGTGACCATCGAAACCGGCCTGCTGCACGACCTGGTAGAGGACACCCGCATGACGCCCGACGAAATCCGCCGGGGTTTTGGCGACGAAGTTGCGCGCTGCGTCGACGGCGTGACCAAGCTGAGCAAACTGGATGTCTTCAACGCCGAAGAGCGCCAGGCCGAGAGCTTCCGCAAGATGCTACTTGCCATGGTGGACGATATCCGCGTGATCATCGTCAAGCTGGCCGACCGCCTGCATAACATGCGCACCCTCGGCTATCTCAGCGTGGAGCGGCGCACGCACGTGGCTACGGAAACGATCGAAATCTATGCGCCCATCGCGCACCGCCTCGGTATGGGCAAGGTGCGCGGCGAATTGGAAGATCTGGCCTTCCGCCATCTCGATCCACCGGCCTTCGAAGAGATCGTGCAGACCATCGAATCGAAGCGGCATTCGAACGAAGAGTTCCTGGAAGAAATTCGCCGCACCGTGGAGAGCGAACTGCGCCGCGAAGGCATCCCCGCGCGCGTCGAAGGCCGCCTCAAGCGCCCGTATTCGATCTACCAGAAAATCAAGCGCCAGAAGATCGCCATCGAGCAGGTGTACGACCTGATGGCCCTCCGCATCATTACGGACTCGGTGAAGAACTGCTATGCCGCGCTGGGCGTGATTCACAATGAGTGGCGGCCCATCCCCGGGCGCATCAAGGACTTCATCGCCATCCCGCGTCCGAATTTATATCAGTCGCTGCACACGTCCGTCGTAGGACCGCACGGCCAGCACTTCGAAGTGCAGATCCGCACCGAGGAGATGCACCGCATCGCCGAAGAAGGCATCGCCGCGCACTGGAAGTACAAAGAAGGCAAGAAGGGCCCCGCGCCCGACGACCAGCGTATCGCCTGGCTGCGCCACCTGGTCGAATGGCAGCGGGACATGCAAGATCCGGGCGAGTTCATGTCCACGCTCAAAGTGGACTTGTACCCGGAAGAGGTCTACACGTTCACCCCGCGCGGCAAGGTAATCGTGCTGCCGCGCGACGCTACGCCCATCGATTTCGCCTACGCCATCCATAGCGACGTCGGCCAGACTTGCGTGGGCGCCAAGGTGAACGGCCGCATCGTGCCGCTGCGCTATGCCCTGCGCAACGGCGACATCGTCGAGATCATGCGCCAGCCGGGCCACCAGCCGAGCAAAGACTGGCTGGCACTGGTGAAAACGGCCCGCGCCCGCAACAAGATCAAGCACGTCATCAACGCCAACGAGCGTATGAAGGCGATCGAGATCGGCGAAAAGTACCTGGAGAAAGAAGCGCGGCGCCTGGGCGTGCAACTAAGCAAGATCTCCAAGGCCAGTCTCGAAAAAGTGGCTGGAGAGTATGGCTACGGGAAGATCGAAGATCTGCACGCCGCGCTCGGCTATGGCAAATACTCACCGCGCCAGGTGCTGCAGAAACTCGCGCCCGGCCAGGTGCTGCCCGAAGCTGCCGAGACGGCCAGGCTTCAACCCACGCAGCCGGAGATCTCGCCGGCGCCCACGGGCGTACCGCGCGGCCCGGATGGCGATGCCGTCATCCGCGTCAAGGGCGTGGACGACTTGCTGGTCTACCGTGCCAAGTGCTGCAACCCGATCCGGGGCGAAGCGATCGTCGGCTACGTCACGCGCGGCAAGGGCGTCGCGGTGCATTCCAAGGTTTGCTCGAACGTGCAAAACCTGATGTACGACGTGGAGCGCAAGATCGAAGTGGAGTGGGCGCGCAGCACGTCGGACGCCTTCCCCGTGAAGATCGTCGTTCACACGGACGATCGCCCCGGCATGCTGGCGCAATTGACTTCCGTGCTCTCCGACGAAGACACCAACATCCGCAGCCTGGAAGCCAAAACGGAAACCGAGGCCGATGGCGCGCTGGTGGAGATGACCGTAGACGTGCGCGACAAGAAACATCTGGAGAAGTTGGTGGCCACCATGCGGCGCATCTCCGGCGTGCGCGATGTGGAACGGCTGCAGAACTGAAATGACCGCCATCACTGACCCCGAACACATTGCCATCTCGAAGTCGAAGGGTATCAAGATCGACTGGAAAGACCGGCATACCAGCGAGTATGGCCTGACCTATCTGCGGGACAAGTGTCCCTGCGCCGGCTGCACGGGTGCGCATGGCACCCCGCCGCGCCAGCCCGAATCGGGCAATCCGTTTCAAATGTACAAGCCCACGTTGAAGATCCTGAGCGTGGAACCGGTGGGCAATTACGCCATCCGCATCCATTGGAGCGACGGGCACAGTTCCGGCATTTACTCGTGGGAGCACCTGCGAAGTATCTGCCCCTGCCCGGAGTGCCACAACTAACTGGATCTAACTTTGACTCCCTACCTGGAAATCGGCGGCGATTATCGCGAGGTGTTTCCCGGCATCTTCATGGTGGAGTTGCCGCTGCCCTTCTCGCTGGGCATCGTCAACGTGTATCTCGTCCGTCTGGCGAACGGCTACCTGCTGATCGATACCGGCATGCAGACACAGGCCTGTTTCGATGCGCTCACCCGCGCACTAGAGGGCCTGTCTGTCGCGTGGCGGGACATCCGGCGTATCCTGTTGACGCACGTTCATCCCGACCACATGGGTTTGGCCCCGAAGGTGGCCGCCCTGACCGGCGCGCCTCTCGACCTGCACCATGCGGACTACGAACTGCTGACCGAAATCAGCAACCGGGATCGGCACCACGATTGGCAGCAGGAAGTGCTCACTGCCGGGGGCGTTTCGCCGGAGATGTGCGCGCGGGTGCTGGCCGCCATGGGTGAAGTCCAGGAGCAGTTCCGGCGCCTCACACCCGATCGCCTGCTGGCCGGCGGTGAATCGCTCGCCACCCAGCATGGCGCTCTGGAAGTCATCTGGACGCCAGGCCATTCACCGGGTCACATCTGCCTTTACGACCGTGCACGGCGCGTGCTGTTGTCCGGCGATCACATCCTCGAACACATCTCGCCCAACATCGGCTGGCAGCCCGGCCGCGATGCGCTGGCTGAGTTTCTTTCGTCGCTGGAACAGATCGCCGCGCTGGATGTCGAGCTGATCCTGCCCTCGCACGGCGCGCCGTTCACCGGCCATCGCGAATGGGTGCGGAAGACGCAGGAACATCACGCCGAACGCTGCGCGCGCATTGTCGAGCTGGTGGCCGGCGGCGCCGGCACGTCCCACTTGATCGTCGAGGGGATCTGGAACCGCCATCTTTCCCCGTTCCATTATCGCTTTGCCATCTTCGAAGTGATGGCGCACCTGGAGTATCTGGAGCGCCGCGCCGTCCTGCGAGCGGAGCGGTCGAACGGCGTGGTTCACTGGACGGCGGCGGCCGGTTAACATTCCCCCCGGGCGGCGCGTCTTGAGATTGGAAGGCCGTGAGCGCCTCGCCGGTGGTCTCGATCTCGGATGATGCCGAACTGGCGCGCGCGGCTCGCCAGGGCAATCGCGTTGCGTTCGGCCGCCTCTACGAAAGGTACTGCCGGATGGTGCACGGAATCCTGCTGGCGCGCGTGCCGCCCTGGGAAGTGGACGACCTGGTGCAGGATGTGTTTCTCTCGGCTCTGCGGCAACTCGGCAACCTGCGAGATGACGGCGCCTTCGGCGGCTGGCTTGCGATGATCGCGCGCAATCGCGCGCACGACTATCATCGCCGCGCGCACGAGTGGACCGAACTGCCGGAGAATTTGCCCGCGGCCGAGCGCCCGTCGGCCGAGGCGGTGGCCGCGCTCGAAGCGATCCGTCGACTGCCGGCGGCCTATCGCGAGACGCTGATTCTGCGCCTCGTGGAGGGCATGACCGGCGACGAAATCGCCGCGCGCACGGGCATGACCGCCGCTTCGGTGCGGGTGAATCTGCATCGCGGCATGAAACAATTGCGCCAGATATTGGGGAGCGAGGCGCGCGCATGAGGAACGATTATCTTTGGGATGGATCCGGCGAGCCGGATCCCGAGGTGCAGCGGCTTGAGCATCTGCTGAGCGTGTTTCGTTCGCGCGACCGGCGGCCACGCTCGCGGATGCGTTGGATCGCTGTCGCGGCGGCACTGGTGATGGCCGTTACTGCCGGTTGGCTCGTCTCACGCACCGTTCCCGAGAGTTGGCAGGTGTCCACCGCGAACAGCGGACCAGGCCGCCTGCAGGTGGGACAGACTCTCGAAACGGGCATGGGCGAACATGCCACGCTCGAAGTCGGCGACGCCGGCATGATCGAGGTAGAGGGAAACAGCCGTCTGCGCCTGGAGCGCGCGCGCCACAATGAGCAGCGCATGCGCTTGGAGCACGGCTTGATCCATGCCTTCATCTGGGCTCCTCCGCGGTCGTTCGTGGTGGATACGCCGTCAGCCGTCGCCACGGATCTGGGCTGCTTCTACACGCTCGAAGTCGGCCGCGATGGCGCGGGATTGGTACGGGTTAGCGCGGGTTGGGTGAGCTTCGAACATGCCGGCCGCGAGTCGTTCATTCCCGCCGGCGCAGCCTGCCAGACGCGTCCGGGATTCGGCCCCGGCACCCCCTATCGCGAGGAAGCGCCCGCGCCGCTGCGGCAAGCGTTGCAGAATTTCGATTTCGCACACGGCGGCGAGGCGGCGCTCGATATCGTATTGAGCGCGGCCGGCAAGGACGATGCGTTCACGCTGTGGCATCTGCTGACGCGCTCGGATCCGGCCGAGGAGCCGCGCGTATTTGACAAGCTTGCCGCGCTGGTTCCACCGCCCCTGGGCGTGACGCGCGCCGGCATCCTGCGTGGCGACCGGCGGATGCTGGATCGCTGGTGGGACCAGTTGGGACTCGGCGATACCGGGTGGTGGCGCGATCTGGAGCGGAAGTGGCCGTAGCAGAGTTCGAATACGTATATATTAATCTTTCGATCCGGAACTCTCTATGCGAACTCTGCTCTCCTTCCTGGCGCTCGCTTGCGCGGCGCTTCCCGCGCAGCCGGCCACGCCGCTGATGCTGCGTGAGCACTGGGCGATCCAATCATCGACGCTGGTTTCAGGCGGTGGTGAGGCCATCTCAAAGCCCGGCTACAAGCCCACCGGTTGGTATCCTGCCACGATGCCATCCACCGTGGTAGCCGCCCTGGTGAAGGATCGCGTCTATCCCGATCCGGGCTTCGGCATGAACCTGCGTTCGTTTGCGGGAACCAGCTATCCGATCGGGTTCAATTTCTCGAATGTGCACATGCCGCCCGACAGTCCGTACCGGGTGCCATGGTGGTTCCGCACAGAGTTTCAAGTCCCTGCACAGGATCAGGGCAAGACACTTTGGCTGCGCTTCGACGGCATCAACTATCGCGCCAACGTGTGGCTGAACGGCAAACGCATCGCGGATTCCGGCACGATGGCGGGAGCTTGGCGGCTGTTCGAATATAACGTCACCGATGCGGTCCGGCCGGGCGCCTCGAATGCGCTGGCGGTGGAGGTTTACGCGCCGCTGCCCGACGACCTGGCGATCACCTTCGTAGATTGGAATCCGGCGATGCCCGATAAAGACATGGGTCTCTGGCGCGACGTGCATCTGGACGCCACTGGTCCGGTGGCCATCCGCTTCCCGCAGGTGATCACGCATCTGAACGTGCCCGAGAATGACAAAGCCGAATTGACGGTCAGCGCCGAATGTGTCAATGCGACAAAGCACCCGGTCGCCGGCACGCTGCACGGCGAGATTGAAGGCCTCACGTTCGCACAACAGGTGCGGCTGGGGCCGGGCGAAATCAAGGTGGTGAAGTTCGCGCCCGACAAGTTCGCGCAACTCAAGATTGAACATCCGCGGCTGTGGTGGCCGGTGCCCGTCGGCACACCGAATCTCTATTCACTGAAGCTGCGCTTTGAGACCGGCGGCGCCGTCTCGGACGAAGCCAGCCAACGGTTTGGGATCCGCGAAGTCACTTCGATTTTGGACGAACAGAGCCACAGGCTCTTTAGAATCAACGGCAAAAATATTTTGATCCGCGGCGCGGGCTACACTTTCGACATGCTGCTGCGGTCGTCGCCCGAGCGGCAGGAAGACGAACTGAAGTACGTGCGCGACATGCACCTGAACGCCGTCCGGCTGGAGGGCAAGCTGGAAGACGATCACTTCTTCGACCTGACGGACCAGATGGGCATTCTGGTGACGGCCGGGTGGTGCTGCTGCGATCACTGGGAGCGCTGGCAGAACTGGAAGGACGAGGACCATTCCATCGCGGCCGCGTCGCTGCGCGACCAGATCCGGCGGCTGCGCAGCCATCCATCGATCTTCAACTGGATGAACGGCAGCGATAACCCGCCGGTACCGGCCGTCGAGCGGAAGTACATCGAGATTCTGAAAGAGCTGGATTGGCCCAATCCGTTCGAGTCATCGGCTACCGAGCGGCCTACAGTAGTGAGTGGTAAGACGGGCGTGAAGATGACCGGGCCGTATGACTATGTTCCGCCGAATTACTGGCTGCTCGATAAGACGCGCGGCGGCGCGCACGGATTTAATACAGAGACCGGACCCGGTCCGGCGATTCCGCCCATCGAAACCCTCCGCCAGATGTTACCTGAGGACCATCTCTGGCCGGTGAATTCATGGTGGGACTATCATGCAGGCGGCGGTCCGTTCAAAGATCTGAAGATCTTTACCACGGCGCTGGATGCACGCTATGGACCATCGGCGGACGTAGAGGAACTCGCGCGCAAGGCTCAGGCCATGGCTTATGAGGGACATCGCGCTATGTTCGAAGCCTTCCGGCGGAACAAGTATACTTCGACCGGAGTTGTTCAATGGATGCTAAATAATGCGTGGCCCTCGATGATCTGGCACTTATACGACTGGTATCTGCGCCCCGGCGGATCTTACTTCGGCGCCAAGAAGGCCAACGAACCGCTGCATATTCAGTATAGTTACGACGACAATTCGATTGTGGTCGTGAACGCGTACTATCAGTCATTCCCTGGCGTGAAGGCGCATGCCTGGGTCTATAACACGGACATGACGGAGAAGTTCGCGAAAGTTGCGACCATTGATGTGGGGCCGGACAGTTCGACACGCGTGATCACGATTCCGGCGCTGGATGGTCTCTCGTCGACTTACTTTGTCAGGCTGGCTTTGGAGGACGGATCCGGCAAGCTGGTGAGCTCGAACTTCTACTGGCTCTCCACCAAGCCCGACACTCTCGAGTGGGATGAGTCGACTTGGTATTACACGCCGCAGAAAGAATATGCCGACTACACGGCTCTCAATCGCCTGTCCAAGGTTGAGCTGAAATATACGGCCGCCTCGGAAATCAACGGAGCGGAAGGCGCGACGCATGTGACCATCGAAAACCCATCGCATGATCTGGCGTTCGGGGTGCACCTGATGGTGAAGGCGGTACGCCACGATGAAGAAGACGTACGCGAGGAAGCCGAGATTCTGCCGGTACTTTGGGAGGACAATTACTTCCCATTGTTCCCCGGTGAGAAGCGGACGATAACCGCAACTTACAAAGCGGCGGACGCAGGCGGCAAACCGCCAGCCGTGCAGGTAGAAGGCTGGAACGTGAAGTAAGCGGCTACACGGAGAACGAGCTACGGCGGCCGCGGATCTGCCGCGACCGCGTGGTAAAGCCTTCGTAGTGACGCATGACCAGGTGCGATTCGATCTGCTCAATCGTATCCATGGCCACACCGACGACGATCAGCAACGAGGTTCCACCGAAAAAGAAGTGGACGTTCAGGCCATCGAGCAGGAACCGCGGAACGTGCAAGTCCATCCAGTTGCCGACCAGCGGCAGATGCTGTAGCTTGATTCCGGAAATCATAATATCCGGCAGCAGGCAAATCGCGCAAAGATACAACGCGCCTACCATGGTCAGCCGGGTTAGGATAACGTTCATATAGTCGGCGGTGTTCTTACCTGGACGAATGCCGGGAACAAATCCGCCGTACTTACGCATGTTATCCGCGGCCTCGCTGGGATTGAAGATAATCGAGATGTAGAAAAAGCAGAAGAAGATATTCAGGACAATGAAGCTCACGTAGTACATCGGCTCGCCGTAACCGAACGAAGACAGCATACCGGTCAGCCAGACGCTTGATTTGACAAACGGGAGGGTGCGAATCGTTTGTGGGAAAGCCAGCAGTGACACTGCGAAGATCGGGGGAATGACACCGCCCATGTTGACTTTCATGGGCATGTAAGTGGCCTGCCCGCCCATAACCCGCCGGCCGACCACGCGCTGTGCGTACTGTACGGGCAGGCGCCGCTCGGCGCGCTCCATGAAGACCACGAACGCGACCACGGCGATCATCATCACGATCATCACGATCAGGGTCAGCACGCTCCATTCGCGGGTCACAAACACATTCGTGTAGATGTTGCCGATAGCGGGCCCCAATCCCACCACGATGCCGGCAAAGATAATCAGCGACATGCCGTTTCCCACCCCGCGATCGGTGATCTGCTCGCCGAGCCACATGATGAAAACCGAGCCGGCAGTCATCGAAACGACGGTCATTAAAACGAATCCCATGCCGGGGTTGATCACGATACCATTTCCCATGGCTTCGAGGCCTTGCGCGATACCGAAGGACTGGATCAGCGAGAGGGCCAACGTCAGGTAGCGCGTGTACTGCGTGATCTTTTTCTGACCGAGTGCGCCTTCCTTTTGCAACTTCTCGAGGCTAGGTATGACTACGGCAAGCAACTGCAAGATGATGGATGCCGTGATGTACGGCATGATACCGAGGGCAAAAACGGTCAGCCGGCGGATATTACCACCCGCGAAAAGATCGAAGAACCCGAAGATGGTGCCCTGGCTCTGGCGGAAGAAGTCCTCCCAACGCTGCAGGTGAATACCAGGTGTGGGAACGTGGCCACCCAATCGGTAGACGGCCAGCATCGCCAGGGTGAAAAGGAGCCTTTTTCGTAAGTCGGGAACCCGGAAGATGTTTGCTACTGCTTCAAAAAATCGCATGGGAGGGCTGCGGCGCTTTACGGCGCCATGATTTTACCGTAGCACCCGGAGGACGAAGTCTCTGTACTGTTTATTACAATTGTCAGCCGGAGTGCCGGGTCTGACAATGGGCGCTCGTCATGTTACACACCCCAGCAATAGTCTTCAACCGCCTTCTCAATCGAGTCGTCTTGCTCGGTAAGGCGCATCAACTCCAGCCGGATCGCGTCCACCAAGGCATTCCAACTGGCCACGATCACATTGTCCGAAACACCCACGGTAGACCAACTCTTACGATGATCCGACCACTCGATGAGCACGCGCACCCGCGCGGCGGTGCCCTTGCGGGGTTCCAACACGCGCACTTTGTAATCCGTCAGACGGACGCCGGCGGTCTGTGGATATACCGACGAGAGGCACTTACGCAGGCACAGGTGCAGTGCATGAAAGGGCCCGTTGCCAGCCGCCGTCGCCGAGTGGACGCCATCCTGAGTGCGGACCGTAATGTCGGCGGTTGAGCGGGACTCACCGGCAGCGCCGGCGCGCGTGGAAACCTCGTATGCCTCCACATCGAAAAAGTGCAGACCGGGATTCAGCGCCTCGCGGACCAGTAGCTCGAACGTGCCCTCAGCGGCCTCGAGCTCATAGCCGTCGAATTCCATTTGCTTGATGCGCTCCAGCAATTCACGGCGGGCGTCTTCGCCGAGCCTGCCAGCGAGACCGTGCTGTTTCAGCTTGTACAGTATATTTCCACGGCCGGATAAGTCACTCACCAGTACGCGCTGCCGATTGCCGACTGACTCAGGCACAACGTGCTCGTAAGTGGCGGAATCTTTCAACACCGCGGAGACGTGGACGCCACCTTTATGGGCGAAAGCGCTGTGACCTACGAAGGGCTGGTTGTTGGGCAACGGGAGGTTTGCCAGTTCCGCTACAAAACGGGCCACGTTCGATAGACTGATCAGCTTATCCTGGCCGATGACCGTATGGCCGAGCTTCAGTTCCAGGTTGGCAATGACGGAGCACAGATTGGCATTGCCGCAGCGTTCGCCGTATCCATTGATGCAGCCTTGTACGTGCGTCGCGCCGGCCTCCACGGCCGCCAGAGTGTTGGCAACCGCCACATCGGAATCGTTGTGCGTATGGATGCCGAGGATACCATCGAACCGCTTGCGTACCTCGGCGAAGATTTCGACCAGGCGTCCGGTAAGCGTGCCGCCGTTGGTGTCACACAGGCAGAGCACGGCGGCGCCGGCCTGCTGGGCGGCCTCGAGCGTGCGCAGGGCGAATTCGGGGTTTGAGTTATAACCGTCAAAGAAGTGTTCGGCGTCGTAGACCACTTCCTTGCCGTGCTGCTTCAAATAAGTGACTGTCTCGGAGATCAGTTTGAGGTTCTCCTCCTCGGTGATGCCGAGAGCGCGCCGGGTGTGCAAGTCCCAGCTCTTGCCGAAGATCGAGACGGCGGGCGTGCCCGCGCTAACCAGCGCTTGCACGCTGCGGTCCTCTTCCACAGTGTTGCGCGCGAATCGCGTGGCACCGAATGCGGTCAGCTTGGCATGCTTGAGATGTAACTCCTCCTGCGCCCGGGCGAAAAATTCTTTGTCCTTGGGATTGGAGCCCGGCCAGCCACCTTCGATATAGTCGATGCCTAACTCGTCGAGTTTTTGCGCGATGACTAACTTATCATCGACCGAGAGAGAGACTGACTCGCCCTGCGTGCCATCGCGGAGCGTGGTATCGAAGGTAAAGATCTTCATGATTGCGCCACCAGTTGTTCTTCCGGCACTCCGGATTCCTTCTTCCGTTTAAGGAAGGTCATCATCTCGCGCAACTCGCGCCCGACCTTCTCGACCGGCTGGTTACGGGCAGCCTCGCGCATGGCCAGGAACTTGTGCCGGCCGGTTTTGTTCTCCTCAATCCACTGGCGCGCGAACTCGCCGGACTGAATTTCGGACAGGATCTTTTTCATCTCGGCGCGCACGTGCGCGTCCACCACCCGCGGGCCGCGCGTGTAATCGCCGTACTCCGCCGTGTCCGAAACGGAGTAGCGCATGTAGCCCAAGCCGCCCTCCTGGATCAAGTCGACGATCAACTTGAGCTCATGGAGGCATTCGAAATAGGCGATTTCGGGCGCATATCCGGCTTCGACCAGAGTTTCAAATCCGGCACGAATCAGTTCCGATGCCCCGCCGCACAGCACTGCCTGTTCGCCAAAGAGATCGCTTTCGGTCTCCTCCTTAAATGTCGTCTCAATCACACCCGCTTTCAGGCTACCCAACGCTCCGGCATAAGCCAGTGCGGTTTCGAGCGCGTGACCGGAGGCATCCTGGTGCACGGCCACGAGAGAGGGCACGCCCACGCCTTCGGTGAATAACTCGCGCACGCGATGGCCAGGGGCTTTCGGCGCAACCATAGACACATCTATGTTGGCGGGCGGCTTGATCTGACCGAAGTGGATGTTGAACCCGTGCGCGAACATCAGGGTCTTACCGGCCGTCAGATGCGGCGCGATGTCATTCTTGTATAAGTCGCCCTGAATATGATCGGAGACCAGGATCATGATTACATCCGCGGCTTTGGCGGCCTCGGAGGTGGTGGCAACTTTCAGACCGGCAGCTTCGGCTTTCGCCCGCGACTTACTGCCGGGATACAAACCCACGACGACATCCACGCCGGAATCGCGCAGATTGAGGGCGTGCGCGTGGCCCTGGCTGCCATAACCGATGATGGCGACTGTACGGCCCTCTAACAGGGCGGGCTTATAATCTTTTTCGTAGTAACGTTTGGCCATGATTCTGTCCTATCTTGCCTCCGTCAGCACCGGAGGTTGTAACTTCAGCTTCTTCGGTTCGAGCGAAACAGCGACCGCGCCGGAACGCGTAATCTCGATTTCGCCGTAACTCCGCATCACGTCGATGAATTCGTCCAGTTTCTCCGGATCGCCGGTGGCCTCCAAAGCGAAGCCCTCGGTGGAGGAATCCACCACGCGCGCGGCGAAGATCTCGGCTTCCTTCAGCACGGCGGTGCGGGTGGCCTGCTGGGTGCGCACCCGAACCAGCACCATTTCGCGGCGAACCGCTGGTGACTCAGTCAGGTCCACTGCCTGCAGCACGTTCACCAGCTTATTCATTTGCTTGATTACCTGCTGGCGCAGGGTGGCGTCCACGTCCACGACGATGGTCATGCGGGACAGTTCCGGGTCGAGCGTACGGGCGACCGTCAGGCTCTCGATGTTATAGCCCCGCTGACTGAGCAGGCCGGTTATGCGCATCAGAGCGCCCGGCTTGTTTTCGACTAGCAAAGAAATGATCTGCAACATTGAAGATCCTATTTAGGGACAGCCACGGGTTGCGGAGCGGCCAGCACCATTTCGTTGATGGCGCCGCCGGCCGGCACCATGGGATAGACATTTTCGAAGGGCGAGACTTTGACGTTCAGAAGATAGGGTCCCGGCTCGCGGACGGCCTCTTCGAGCGCGGACGCCAGTTCCCAGGGCTTGTCGATGGTGCGGCCTTTGAACCCGTACGCCGCGGCCAGTTTCTCCGCATCCGGAAAACTATCGAGTTCCACGGCACTGAGACGGTTGTTATAGAACAACTCCTGCCACTGGCGGACCATGCCCAAGTGGCCGTTGTTCATGACGATGATTTTGATGGGCAGGCCGAATCCGGTGATGGTAGAAAGCTCCGGAATGGACATCTGGAATCCGCCATCGCCCACCAGCGCGAAGACTAACTTATCCGGACGGGCGAACTGCGCGCCGATGGCCGAGGGCAGGCCGAAGCCCATCGCGCCCAAGCCGCCGGAGTTGATCCACAGGCGCGGGCCGTTGAAGCGGACTAACTGTGCGGCCCACATCTGGTGCTGCCCCACGTCGGAGCAGACGATGGCTTCGCCCGCGGAGAGCCGGTCGATTTCCCGCATCAGGTGCTGCGGCTTGATTTCAGAATCAGATGTGACCGGCTCCAAGGGGTGCTCGGCTTTCCAGCCGCGGATCTTGGACCACCAGGCTTGGCGCGCGGCCGACTTACTCGGGTCATGCGCCGGGCGGCTTTCTTCAAGTAACTTGTTCAGGCGCGTGAGCACGCGCTTGACGTCACCCACGATGGGCACATCGGCGGCGCGGTTTTTTCCGATCTCCGCCGGATCGATATCCACGTGAATGACCTTGGCGTGCGGCGCGAAGGCCGCCAGGCGGCCCGTCACGCGATCGTCAAAGCGCACGCCCAGCGCGATCAGCACGTCGCAATGCGTCATCCCCATGTTGGCGGCGTAGCTGCCATGCATGCCCGGCATGCTGACGAAGTTCGGATGGTTCGACGGCAGGCTGCCCAGGCCCATCAGCGTGGTCACGGCCGGCGCGTCCAAGGTCTCGACTAACTCGCGCAGCTCGGCTGAAGCGTTGGCCGCGATGATGCCGCCGCCCGCGTAAATAAACGGCCGCTCGGCTTCCCACATCAACTGCGCCGCGCGGCGGATCTGGCCGGTATGACCTTCGGTGAAGACCTTGTAACCCGGCAAGTGAATCGACGTGACCGGCGAGTAATGACCCTGCGCCTGAAAGACGTCTTTCGGAATGTCGATGAGCACCGGGCCGGGACGCCCGCTGGCGGCGATGTAGAATGCCTCGTGCACCACCTGCGGCAGGTCTTCCAGGTTCTTGATCAGGTAGTTGTGCTTGGTGCAGGAGCGCGTGATACCGAAAGTGTCGGCTTCCTGAAAGGCGTCGCTGCCAATGAGCTTGCTGCTTACCTGGCCGGTGAGCGCGACCAGCGGGATGGAATCCATCATGGCATCGACCAGGCCGGTGACCAGGTTAGTCGCCCCGGGGCCGGAGGTCGCGCAACAGACGCCAACTTTACCTGTGGCACGGGCGTAACCTTCCGCGGCGAAGCAGGCGTTCTCTTCGTGACGAACCAGCACATGGCGGATGTGGTGGTCATAGATCGCGTCATAGAAAGGCAGGGTGACGCCTCCGGGATAGCCGAAGAAGCAATCCACGCCTTCGCGCGCCAAACATTCGAGCAGCATTTTCGCGCCGTTCATTAAAGTCGACATAAATCCCTCAACAAATGGTTGTTTCGAGGACCGCTTCGATCCGCGGATTTCCTCTACTCCCTGGCGGCGCGAAACGACGCGCCTAAAACAAAAAAGGCCACCAGCCGGACTTGATTCGCCCCGCTGATGGCCTCGGAACCGCTCCGAATCGGCCTCAAGCGGGGCCGGCTACGATGACCAGAATGCTAATAATAATAATGACCGCGACCGGTACACAGAGATTGGACAGGCTGAATAGGTTGAGTAACCGGTCTGTCAAAGCTCTGGACATGAGTGACTTTTTTGAGTGTAGCCTACAAGTTTTCCAAATGCAAGGGCAGGCTCCGATAACAAATATTTATGCGGATATTTGAGTCGCCGGACTTTGAGCTACGCTGGGATCAATGCCGGAGGAGACCAACAGCACGCGGGCCAAGGCTCTGAAAATCAATCTGGACGCGCGGAAGTTCGGCACGTTCGCGGAGATCGGCGCCGGCCAGGAGGTAGCGCGCTGGTTCTTTCACGCCGGCAAAGCCGCGGGCACGGTAGCCAAAACCATTTCCGCATACGACATGGCGATCAGCGACGGGCTTTACGGTACGACGCAGCGCTACGTCAGCCGCGAGCGCCTGGTGGCCATGCTGGACAAGGAATACTACGATCTTTTGGGCCGCCTCGACCGCAAGCGCGGCGAGCACACCGCGTTCTTCGCGTTCGCGGATACATCGGCCACGCAGGCGCACTCGCGGCGCCCCGCCGGACATAGCTGGCAGGGTGTACGTTTTCAAACCGAACCGAAGAGTGCGCCGTCCGAAATCATCATCCACGTCGAGATGCTCGACCCCGTCACGGTGGCGCAACAGGAAGCGTTGGGCACGGTAGGCGTGAACTTGATCTACGGCGCGTTCTATTATGCCGACGATCCACAGCACCTGATCGGCTCGTTGATGGACGACCTGAGCCGGCGGCGCATCGAAGTCGATATGATCAAGTTCTCCGGGCCGGCGTTCGCCAAGGTAGACAATCGCCTGATGAGCCTGCAACTCGTCGAGGAAGGGCTTACCGATGCGGTGATGTTCACCGCCCAAGGCGAAGTGGTGCAACCATCGGAGGTGCTCTATAACAAGCCCGTGATGATCGAGCGCGGCAGTTTCCGGCCCGTTACAAATGTCACACTCGACATGTTGGGGCGCGCGGTCGAACAGTTGAAGAAGATCTCACAGGTGGATGGCGAAACGACGGCCATCATGGAAATGACGCTGAAGAATCTGATGTCAGAATCGGCCATCGATCACAGCGACTTTCTGGCGCGCGTGGATATCCTCGGCGCTTTGGGCAAGATGGTGATGATCTCGGATTACATGCGGTTCGACGGAGTCACCAGTTATCTGCGGCGTTACACCCAGAACTGGATCGGGATGCCGGTGGGCGTGCCGACTATGCGCGAGATCTTCGACGCGAAGTACTATACGGACCTGGAGGGCGGCATCCTGGAAGGGTTGGGCCGCTTATTCCAGGGGCGCGTGAAGTTGTTCATCTATCCGACCAGGGGCACGGAGGCGGCCGAACTGGTCACGGGCGAGAATCTGGACGTGAATCCCGAGATGGCGCACTTATACAGGTATCTCTTTGACAACGGACTCATCGAATGCATTCACGATGCTCCGCCTGAGGACCTACATGTCACTCCCGGAGAGGTACTCGATTGGATCCAGTCCGACGGAGGCGATTGGGAGAAGCTGGTCCCTCCGCAGGCGGCCGAACTGATCAAGCAAGAAGGTCTGTTCGGATACCGCAGCCAAGTTAAGACTCTTTCATGACAATGCTCTGACGGGTCAGGTGGCCTGGCCGGTGGAAATACCGTTTCAACGGGATGCCGTGATTTCGTGGCATGGCTATATCGTGTACTTAGGAAATTTTTCCTGGAGGACACACCACGTGAAAAAACTATTATGCGCCACGGTGGGAGCTATCTGCCTGATCGCCGTCGGGTGCACGAAAAAGGTTGCGGTCAAACCAGCGCCGCCGCCCCAACCCACGCAAGCGGCCGCGCCTGCCCCCGAGAAGCCCGTCATCACCGCATTTGCCGCATCGCCTTCGTCGATCGATAAGGGCTCCGATACCACGCTGCGGTGGACTGTCGAGCACGCCACCAACGTGCAGATCTCGCCGGCGGTGGGACAGGTTCAAGAGAACGGCAGCCGGACTGTATTTCCCAGTGCCGACACGATGTATACACTCACGGCCAAGGGAGCGGGCGGAGAGGCCGACGCGACGACCAGCGTCACAGTAATGGTACACAGCGCGTCTAACATGCCGGACCAAGCCACGAAGGACCAGATCCAGGCGTTGCTCAATCGCATCCAGGATGCTTATTTCGATTACAACCGGCACAACATCCGGCCCGACGCGGAAAAGGCCTTGGAGGCCGACGCCAAGACTCTAGGCGAAATTCTGCGGCAGTACCCGGATTATAAGCTGACCGTGCAGGGTTATTGCGACGAACGCGGCTCGGCGGAGTACAACATGGCGCTGGGCGACAAGCGCGCGGAGCAGGCCAAGGACTACCTGGCGTCGCTCGGGGTGCCGGCGTCGCAATTGAAGACCGTCAGCTTCGGCAAGGAGAAACAGCTCTGCAGCGATCATGATGAAGCGTGCTGGCAGCGGAACCGCCGCGCGCACATCACGCAGGAGCAGAACTGATTTTCGGGGCGGCCGGCGCGACACCGGGGCCGCCAGTCAAAGCCTTGTGATCAAGCGTGGCCGGGCGCGCCGTGAGCGTGCCGGTGGAAACGGTGCACAAAGGGCTCGGCCACTCCCCACACCAGCAGGAACAGGACTATGGCACCGTAGGTCACGTCCCGGCTAAGTCCGGTCCAGCCGGATATCGGCGGCGAGAATCCCACAGCCAGGGCAGCCAGCACGCTCAATACATGCCAGTACCAGCGCGCATGGAAAAGGTAAACGAAGAGCAGGGCAAGTGCGACGGAGAAACCATAAGCCACGTACACTGCGATAGTAGACATGGTCCACTCCTGCCTGTATTCTAGCTCTGAAACGGGATCAGGGAGCCGGAAAATGGGCTATTCAGCCGCGCTGTTCATCTGCCAGGTATTGGTTGCCGGTGCGCCGGCTCTGGCGCAGCCTGCCGGGAAGTATCCCGCGCAGTGGTGGGCGCCCGTGCCGGAGGACCAGAAGGCAAGCTGGGAGATTCTGCCGCAGGCCGCCGGGCCCGGTGAAGTGATTCTCTCGAAGCGCAACGAATTGGGGATCCTTTCGAACTTCGCGGCGACTCCCTTCACTTTCGACGGCAAACGCTACGCCAGCGTGGAAGGCTTCTGGCAGATGATGCTCTATCCGGAAGGCCCCGCCGACCCGCGCGCGCAGGCCCCCGGAGTCGTCTGGCCGCATACGCGCGACGAGGTCGCCCGAATGATCGCGTTCGCGGCCAAAGACGCCGGCGCCGCCGGTGAAGCCAACATGCGGAAACTGCGCCTGGATTGGGTGACTTTCGAAGGCCGGCGGATGCTTTACCGTTCGCACATCCCAGGCGAGCATTACCGTTTGATTGTAGCTGCCATGCGGGCCAAACTCGCACAGAATCCGAAGGTGCGCGAAATCCTACTGGCTACCGGCAACCTGGTACTTCGGCCGGATCACATCGAAGAGCCGGACGCGCCTCCGGAGTGGCATTACTATCGCATCTGGATGAAGATCCGCGCCGAGCTACAGCGCCAGGAGTAGTTGTCCCGTTGTTATACTAGCCGCAATGCGAAACGCAATCGGTGCATCCTGTAGTTTGTGCCTGCTGCTGGGAACGGCGGCGGCTCAAACTCCTAAATATCCTGACCTGCCGAGCGAGATTCCGGCGAAGTTTGTGGAGCACACCGGGAGCTTCGATTATGTGAAGCGCGACGTGATGATTCCCATGCGCGACGGCGTGAAACTGCACACCGTCATCCTGGTTCCCAAGGAGGCGCATGGTGCGCCCATGCTGCTCACGCGCACGCCTTACGATGCGTCCGGGATGACCAGCCACGCCAGCAGCTCGCATCTCGGCCCAATCCTCCAGGGCTACGACAATGTCACGGATGTGATCGTCCAGGACGGCTACATTCGCGTGGTGCAGGATGTGCGCGGCAAGTATGGCTCCGAGGGCGATTACGTGATGAACCGGCCTCTGCATGGGCCGTTGAATCCGACCCCGGTGGATAATTCGACCGATACTTACGACACCGTCGACTGGCTGGTGAAGAACATTCCGGAGAGCAACGGCAAGGTGGGCATCCTGGGGATTTCCTACGACGGTTTCCTGCCGCTAATGGCGCTGGTGAAGCCGCACCCGGCGCTCAAAGTGTCGATACCTATGAATCCGATGGTGGATGGCTGGAGAGGCGACGACTGGTTCCACTACGGCGCTTTCCGCCAGATGGGCACTCTCGATTACATCTACGGCCAGGAATCCACCCGCGCTTCCGACGGCAAATGGTGGCGAAGTCACTACGACGATTATGCTGAGTATTTAGACGCCGGATCCGCGGGCGAAGAGGCGCGGCTGCACGGGCTGGAGCAGTTTGGCTTCTGGCGGAAGATCGTGGAGCATCCGGCTTATGACTCGTTCTGGCGGGATCAAGCCGTCGATCGCGTGCTGGCCGCCGAGCCGCTGGCTATCCCCGTCATGCTGGTCGACAGCTTGTGGGATCAGGAAGATATTTACGGGGCGCTCGCCGTGTACCGCGCAATCAAGCCGAAAGACACGCAGAATGACAAGGTGTACCTGGTGATGGGGCCGTGGTTTCACGGGCAGGAGATCGGCGACGGCAGCACGCTCGGTCCGCTGCACTTCAACAGCAACACGGCGCTTTATTTCCGCGAGAAGATCCTGCGGCCCTTCCTGGCACAATACCTGAAAGACGGCGCGCCGCCGGCCGATATCGCACCGGTGACTGCATTCGAAACCGGAACCAACGTCTGGGAGCGGCTGCCGTCATGGCCGGCGGGCTGCGCGCGCGGCTGCACGATTCATCCACAGCCTCTGTATCTCGAGGGAGGCTTGAAGTTGAGCTTCACGGCCGGTCCGCCGGAAGGCCAGGAATTTGAAGAATACATCTCAGACCCCGCCAAGCCCGTGCCGTTCCGCGTTCTGCCGATCGGCGAAGAGCGCCGCAAGACATGGTCGGAATGGCTGGAGGACGATCAACGCGAGCCGGGCGGCCGTACCGATGTCCTGACGTTCGTCTCCGACGCGCTCAGCACACCAATTAAGATCAGCGGGATTCCGGCCGTACACCTGGTGGCCGCGACCAGCGGCACGGATTCCGACTGGGTGGTGAAGCTGATCGATAAGTATCCGGATGAAGTGGCGTCGCAGCCGGCGATGGGCGGTTACGAACTGATGGTTTCGGCAGACATCTTTCGCGGCAGGTACCGGGAGAGCCTGGAAACAGCGCACCCCATCGCGCCGGGCGAACCGTTGGAATATCGTTTCGACCTGCCCACGCTCAATCACGTCTTCCTGCCCGGGCATCGGATGATGGTACAAGTGCAATCGAGCTGGTTTCCGCTTTACGACCGCAATCCGCAGAAGTTCGTACCCAACATCTTTTTTGCAAAACCGGGGGACTATCAGAAGGCGGTTCAGCGGGTGTATCACGTACCGGGCAAGCAGAGCTACATCGAACTGCCCGTGGTAGGGCCGTGACGAAAGGCGCGAAAGCGGATACCCTGAGAATCGTTACTCTTGACCGCATCAGTGCGATCTGAGATAATTCCAGGTGCTAGATTTTGAAATGGTTGTTTGTCCCGCGCCACCGAAAGTACACGAAGCTACGAGCTCACACTCGTAGCTTTTTCTTTTTCGAACCGAGGCGAACAATGCATCAGGAGAAGAAGTAGTGAAAGAAAAAGGCATCGTGAAATGGTTTAACGCCGCAAAAGGCTATGGTTTTATTCAGCGCAGCAGCGGCGACGACGTATTCGTACACTTTTCGGCCATCCAGGCGAACGGGTACCGGACCCTGGATGAAGGCTCGGAGGTAGAGTTCGAGGTGAAGCAGGGACCCAAGGGACTGCAAGCCGAGAACGTTAGCAGGGTCTAAGGAAGATCTACACTAAATTTCTGCGGAGCAGGGGCCCCCGGCCGTGGGGCCCTTTTCATTTTAGTTCCAGTACTTCAGGGTGCGAGCACAATCTGCACGCGATTACTTTCCAGGCCGTCCGCCGTAACATATAGCTCGGCAGGACCAGCGTTCACGATGGCCGGCACCTGCACCTCGACCAGATAAAAGCCAATGTAACCGGGAGCCAGCGCGGCGCGTGTGACTTGCACGGGAACGCGATCGAGATAGGCCTTGACGCTCGCTGCCACTACTGGTGGATTTTCCATCGGTGCCGCGACGCCGGTAGGCCAGTCCGGATGCACCCTGCCGAGGCCGGTAGTCAGAATCTGGATGCGCGCGCCCGAGTGTACGGTGGTCTGTCCGTCCAGCATCAAGCCGCTGTCGGCGTCGAGGATCATAGGCGATCCGTCGCGGCTGACAAAAATGGCGGGCGAGACGGACTGCACCGGCAGCCCCAGGGTGAAGCGCCCCTTGCCGGTTTCGAGTGCCAGGGACACATTGGACGGAGCAGTCTCAAATGGCACTTGAATCTGCGACTCACTCGCAGTGGCGTTGAGAACGGGGAACCTGAGATTACCGGCTGCCGCGGAGCTGACATGCCCGCCCACCACGCTGACCAATGATCCGGGAGCCGCCGCGCGCGCGCTGAAATCGGCTGCATTCAGCAGCCGCACGGTCAGCAGACGATGCGGCGCGGCCGTCGCAAAGATGCCGTAGCCATCCAAGGCCGCGTAAAGCTGGTAGCCGTTAGGATCGAGCTTCACGTCAGTTGCCGGCGCGGCGGGAAGACCAGCCGAGATCGAGGTCCAAGTGACGGTCGCGGCACTGGCATTCTCCAGATCGGCAGTCGCGTAATAGACGCCTTTGTCGGTCGCGACATAGATGGCTCCGGCGGCGCGTTCCGCCGTAATTCCGCGCGCAGGCACATCCGGCAGGTTCGCCGTCAGGTCGTCCCAGAACGCGCCGCTATTGGTAGTGCGCAGCACGTGTGTACCGGGGCCGGCCAGGGCGGCCAAGGCCACGCGCGGCTCGGCAGGATCGGCAAAGATGCGCGTCACCGGACCGTTCGCGGCAGCACGCGGCGAGGCAGTCCAGGTGCGCCCGTCGTCGAGCGAAACCCACAGGCGGCCGTCAGCTCCGCCGGCGTAGATGGTCTGATGCGAAACGGCCACGGCTGTGATGCGGGTCCCCAGCGCCGCAGATGCGGCATCAAGTTGCTGCCGTTCGTTGCGCGCCTGGGAATCGGAAGCTGGCCGCCAGGCTTCCGCGCCGGGAGACAGCTCCATCGCGCCCAATCCCGGCACCATGATGCGAGTGCCCTGCGCACCGGACGAGGTGAGTAGGATGCGGCTGGCGGAAAGGTTCGGCAGATATTCGTTCAAACCGGTCCAGGACATGCCGCCATCCATCGAACGCCATACACCGTAGTCGTTGGCTACCGTCAGTTGATCCGGGTCAGTTGGGGATACCGCCAAGCTATGCTCGCCGGGTCCAATCACGGACTGATTATGGAAGGCGGTCAGGTTCGTCCAGGAGAGGCCGCCATCATCCGAGCGGTAAAGCTGATTGCCCAACGCATAGATGCGTCCGGGGGAACTGGGCGGCAGCACCAATCGGGCGGCCGACTCGGGGACTCGCTGGACCGAAGGCGCGGGTATCTCCGGCGGCGGTGAAACGCTCGAGGCGGCGCTCCAATTCTCGAAGTCGCTGGTTTCAAAGACCCGGCCGGATTGGGTGCGCGCATATAAGCGGGAACCATCCGGCGAATACCAGACCGCTGCCACGGGTCCGCTGGCCGGCGAGGCGAGGCCGAGTTCCATCGAGGGATTCCCCACGTGGCGCCATTCGACCGGGGCCTGGGCGGCGAAAGCGCCGGCGGCGAGCATGGCTGCCGCCAGGATAAACCGCATCGAGATTGTTCCCTTGTGACACACGACCGAGTCTTATTTTATCCTATCCGCGGCGCCTCGCCTACTCCAAAGGATTGAATTAACGGAATTTGTATTAACCTTTTAAAAGGTGCCCGAGTTGCTCTGCAACTTTGGTGCTAGACTAGGGTTTCCAAACGCACGATCACGGAGAGTTGTGCGTGAAGGATGGCGATTGTTGCATGATTTCGGCTAGAACGGAAAGGGCGGCACGCTGGCTGCTGTTAACAGCCGTGTGCCTCTGGTGTGCTCCGGTTTACGCCGAAGACGGCGCCGCCAAAGTAATCACGCTGAACGGGCAAGTGTCAGTTTTGCGCGATGACTCGCCCTGGGTGCTGAACATCGGGGATTCGGTCGCGCCAAGCCAGATCATCGTCACCGGGGCGGACGGGTTCGCGGTGTTCCAGGTTGCCGACGGTAGCACCTTCGAGGTTTTCCCCAACTCGCGCGTTGTGTTCCGCAATAACCCCGGCTCGTGGCGCGACCTGATCGACCTGTTTTTGGGACGCGTGAAGGTACACATCCAAAAGCTGGGAGGCCAGCCGAACTACAACCGCGTACGCACTCCGACCGCGGTGATTTCAGTGCGCGGCACGGTATTCGACGTGGCGATCGAGGACCAGGACGACACCACGCTCGTCAGCGTGGAAGAAGGACAGGTGGGAGTGCGGCACTTGCTCAAGCCCGGTCCGGAGATCATCCTGAACCAGGGTGAATCGATCCGGGTTTTCAAAAACCAGCCGCTGGCAGCGTCCAATGTGGATAAGAGCTCGATCATCCGCGGAATTCTGAGGCAGGCGGAGCAGGCCCTGTACGAGGTGATTTATCGCGGGCATCTACCGGGCGGCGGAACGTCGACGGGATGCCCGACCGTGCAGTCTTGCGATACGAAGACTCCTACACCGCCGGGCACTACTCCGCCGCCCGCTCCACCGACGCCGCCGCACTAAAGGCGACGGGCCCGGCTAGTGCGATCCACCACTTGTGCGGCTACGTGGTGTTTCGTTCACGTGCAAGCCGTGCATCCAGGCATCCAGATCGCGCTGGGCCTGCTCCTTACTCATGCCATAGCGCTCCTGGAGTTTCCCGAGGAACTGATCCTTTTTACCGGCAATGACCTGCATATCATCGTCGGTCAGTTTCCCGAATTTCTCGCGTGCGGATCCTTTTACTTGATTCCATTGGCCTTCAATTTCGGTCCAATTCATATTAAAAACCTCCACTGAGGTTGGGCAGGTAGTAGGCCTTTGTAATGAGGCGCACCGTGCGGCGTGTTCAGCCTGCCGATTGCTACAATCCAGGTAGATCGCAGACCGGGAGCAATCATGAAAAGTTTTCTAGCGCTTTTAACTTACGTCTTATTGCTGGCGCCCGTTGTGGCACTGGCAGACAGCAGTCCCGCGGGGGTTTGGGAAGGCTCACTGAGCACGCCCAATGGCGACATCGGTTTTGTCTTCAACCTGCATCGAGACGGCGACAAATGGATGGGTGAGATGGACGTGCCGGGGCAAGGCGTCGCAGAAATGCCGCTGAACAACGTAAAGGTAGATGGTGCGTCAGTCAGCTTTCCGATTCCCGGACCGGGCGATCCGCAATTCGACGGGAAGGTTTCGGACGATGGCAAGACGATCTCGGGGAAATTCACACAGGGCGCCGGAAGTCTTCCGCTGGATCTGAAGTGGAAGTCGGCGCCGCGGGCGGTGAGCAAGACGGCGGCCAATACCGGCGAGGTCGGGGTGCTCGAAGGGATCTGGGAAGGCACGCTCGATACGGGTGGACCGCAGCTTCGGCTACGTCTCAACTTCGTGAAGAATGCGGACGGATCGATTACCGGCACGCTCGACAGCATCGATCAGAGCGTGAACGGTGTACCAATGGGGCCGATCTCGCGCACGGGCGACGCGGTCAAGATCGAGGTGAAATCGATTGGCGGATCGTTTGAGGGCACGCTCGACAAGGACGCGACCAAGATGACCGGTACGTGGAGCCAGGGTGGGGGCAGCCTGCCGCTGACCCTGCAGCACAGCAGGGCCGCCAAGAAGAGCTGAGCGAGTGGCGCGCGAGTTACCCGAGCCTTGGCTACGCGGTCCACTGGCGGATACGCATCCGCTGATTGCTCCGGCGCTCTACGGCTTTATACAGACGCGCGAGGATCTGGCGCGGCACACCGCGGATCTGACCACAGAACAGGTATGGGCGCGGCCGCTGGGCCTGGCGCCGCTGGGATTTCATCTGCGGCACATCGCGGGTAGCGTCGACCGGTTGACGACTTATCTGGAAGGCGCTGCGCTGGACAACGCGCAGTTGGCGTTCCTGCGGCGGGAGATGGAACCCGGCGCGGGGCTGGATGAGTTGCTGAAGGATATCGATGGGGCGCTGGCGCGGGCCGAACGTACGATGCGCGGGATCGATCCAGCTACGTTCGCCGAGCCGCGCTACGTGGGCCGCAAGCGGCTGCCTACCACCGTGCTTGGATTGCTCACACATATCGCCGAGCACACGCAGCGGCATCTGGGGCAGGCGATCAGCGCGGCGCACGCTGCCGGTCGAGCGGTTCCACCTGAAAAGTCCATTTGAGCGGGATGTTGCGCGGCGGGTAGCAGGCTTTGTCGTCGCAGGCCTGATAACGGAACGTGCCTTCGACGGTGAGCGGGCCGGGCTTGATGGGCTGCGCGATGGTGACATCGCGCGTCAGGCGCAACTGGCCCGTGTAGACCGGTACCGTTTCGTGGATTACCGGTAAGTTCAGCATGTGCGACTGCGGCCAATCGATGGGCTGCGCGGCGTATGAGCGCAAGGCTGCGATTTGCCAATCGATGGGGATGTAGCCGCCGGTGACTCCGGGCGCGTAGACGTGCATGCGGGGTTTGAGGTCGAGATCGACAACCAGGGTAATGCGGTTTCCCGGAGAGACAGTCGCGTCGCTGGCGGAGCTGACGAGCTTCAACTGGGGCGTTTCGATTTCGGTGGCTCCGGTGCCGTTCGCGCCGAACTGGCGCACCAGGATGCTGGCTGCGGTGTCGCGCTCGACGTAGTCGGTTTCGAAATACTTGGCGCGCACGATGCCGTGCTCGTCGACGATGTACATGCCGGGATACGGCACGCCGTACGGAAGCTGGCCCGGGTGGAACGATTCGTTCAGAATGCCGAAGGTGCGGATGATCTTGGAGCCGGGATCGGAGAGCAGCGGATAGCCGATGCCTTTGCGCGCGGCGAAGCTTTGGAGGGTGGTGAGGCTATCGTAGCTGATGGCGGCAACCCCGAGTCCCCGCTTGGCGTAGGCTTCTTTCTGTTGTTCCAGCTCCACGAGCTGGGCTTTGCAGAACGGTCACCAGTCGGCCGAGCGGACGAAGAGCAGGGCGAGGCCGTGCGGGCCGCGCAGCGTTTCGAAGGTCTGATGATGGCCGTTCTGGTCGATGGCTTCGAATGCGGGGATGCGCTCGCCTATGGCCGGGCCGGTCTTGATCGCGGCGATTGCCAGTGGGGCGATTAAAGCGGCGAGTAGAGCGCGGCGCAGCATCCTTTACTTTGAGTCTAGCAATTGCGCAAGGTCCGCCAGGCTGAGGCGGCCAGTGTAGACGGCCATGCCGAGGGCGGCGTGCACATGCATGGCGAGCAGGGCGCGCACGTCATCGAGCGTGGTGATGCCTCCGGCCGCGGTGATTTCGAGCGGCGTGGCAGCACGCAGGCGGCGGAACCAATCGAGATCGGTGCCGGCCAGCATGCCTTCTTTATCGACGTAGGTGCAGAGGAAGCCCGCGCAGTAAGGCGCGAGCGCGGCGAGCACTTCTTCGGCGGTGAAGGGCGTGGTTTCGCGCCAGCCTTTCACGACGATGCGGCCGTGCTTCGAATCGAGCGCGATGATGACGCGATCGCGGCCGATGGCGGCGGCGAGATCAGACAGAAACGCGGCGTTGATGCCATCGGCGGCGAATGCCGCGGTGCCCACGATGATCTTGTGCGCGCCTTGCGCGACGAGCTCGCGGGCACGTTCGACGGTGCGGACGCCGCCGCCCACGCGCACGCGCGCATGCTCCGCGGCCAGGCGCACGAGGTCGCTATTCGAGCCGGTGCCCATGGCGGCGTTCAAGTCGATCACCTGGATTTCGGGGAAGGCGGCGAAGCGGCGCAGCATTTCGAGCGGCGGTTCGCCTTCGAGGGCTTTGTCGCGGCCTTGCACCAGTTGGACGACCTTGCCGTCGAGCAGGTCGATACAGGGGAAGATCATCAGACTTTCCGGATGGGGATGCCGGCGCGATCGAGATACTCTTTCAAGTCGGCGATGCGGAGCGTCCCGTAGTGGAAAACAGAGGCGGCCAGCGCGGCGTCGGCTTCGCCATCGGTGAGCACGCGCTCGAAGTCCTCGGGGCGGCCCGCACCACCGGAGGCGATCACGGGAATGTGAGTGGCGCGGGAGACGGCGCGGGTCAGGTCGCAGTCGAAGCCGTGTTGCACGCCGTCAGTGTCCATGGAGGTGAGCAGCACTTCGCCCGCGCCGAGTTCTTCGCCGCGCGCCGCCCAGGCGACGGCATCGAGATCTTCGGGGTCGCGGCCGCCGCGGGTGTAGACGGTCCAGGCGCCGGGCGCGCGGCGGCGGGCGTCGATGGCCAGCACGACGGCTTGCGCACCGAATTCCTGGCTGAGGTCGGTGAGCAGCTCGGGGCGCCGCACGGCCGCGGTGTTGACCGAGATCTTGTCGGCGCCGGAGAGCAGGATCGTGCGCGCGTCCGCCACGGACCGGATGCCGCCGCCGACCGCCAGCGGGATGAAGACTCTTCGCGCGGTGCGAGCCACGACCCCGGCCATGATTTCGCGTGCGTCACTCGAAGCGGTGATATCGAGGAAGACCAGTTCGTCGGCGCCTTCCTGGTTGTAGCGGTCGGCCAGTTCGACGGGATCGCCCGCGTCGCGGAGTTGGACGAAGTTGATGCCTTTGACCACGCGTCCGCCGGTGACATCGAGACAGGGGATGATGCGCTTGGCCAGCATTCGGAACTAGACTTTGTCGGTGAGGAGTTTGATGTCGGACCGGATTTCGCGGATATCCTCGCGGATCGCACTGATCTGCACAAGACTCACGATCAGGCTCGTGATCAGCGCTATCGTGGGCAATCCGACCGCGATGTAGAGCTGCAGGTTGCTCATCTCTCCCTGCCTCGATTGTACATCCTACGCTAACTCCACAAAGTTTTTCACGATGCGCAGGCCGACCTTGCCGGACTTTTCGGGATGGAACTGGACGCCGCAGATATTGCCGGATTCCAGGGCGGCGGTGTAGCGCACACCGTAGGTACACCACGCCGCGGTGGCGGGGATTTCGGGGGCGTAGTAGGAGTGCATGAATATGACGTACGAACCCGTCTGGAGGCCCCTCAAAATGCGGCTATTTCCTTTAGTTTCTAGCTGATTCCAGCCCATGTGGGGCAGGCGAAAGCCAATTGGGAAGCGGCGGATCTGGCCGGCGAACAAACCCAATCCGCGGGCCTCGGGGGCTTCTTCGCTGGACTCGAAGAGGGCCTGCAAGCCGAGGCAGATGCCCAGGAACGGGACGCCCGCGCGGAGGCGATCGAGCAGCGTTTCGCGGACTCCGATGGCGTCAAGGGCGCGCATCATCTGGCCGAAGTGGCCTACGCCGGGGAGGATGATTTTGGACGCATCGCGAAGGCCGGCCGGGTCTTGCACCAGCTTGTATTCGGCTCCGATTTCGGCCAGCGTGTTTTGCACGGAGCGGAGATTGCCGGCGCCGTAATCGAGGATGGCGATCATAGCAGGCCTTTGGTCGACGGCAGCTCGTTGCGCAGACGGCGGTCAGTGGAGCACGCGTATTTCATGGCACGCGCGAAACATTTGAAGATCGCCTCGATTTTGTGATGGCTCGAGCGGCCGTACATGATGCGCGCGTGGAGATTGGCTCCCGCGTGATTGACGAAGCCGCCGAAGAAATCCTCGACCAGCTCGGTTTGCAGATCGCCGACCAGGCGCACGCGGACGAGGTCGCGATAGACGAGCGCGGGCCGGCCGCCGAGATCGAGCGCCACGACCGCGAGAGTTTCATCCATCGGCATGACGAAGTAGCCGGCGCGATTGATACCGCGGCGATCGCCGAGCGCTTTCGAGAATAGCTGGCCGAGGACGATGCCCACGTCTTCGACGGTGTGATGCTGATCGACATCCAGATCGCCGTGGGCGTGGAGCTTCAGGTCGAAGCCGCCGTGCTTGGTGAAGAGTTCGAGCATGTGATCGAAGAAGCGGATGCCGGTCGAGATCTCGTATCGGCCGCGGCCTTCGATCTTGAGCGACGCGGCGATTTGCGTCTCTTTGGTGTCGCGTTGGATGGTGGCGGTGCGCATCAGGCGAGTACACTTTCGAGTTGATTGATATCGTCGATGACGGCAACGGCGTTTTCGGCGCGGAACAGCGCGGTGAGCTCGGCGCGGCGGGGACTCAAGGGCGCGGCGATGCCGATGAAGGGCACGCCGGCGGCGCGGGCGGGGCGCGCGTCATCGATCGAATCGCCGACGTACCAGAGTTGGCGGCCGGGATTCGCGGCGGCGATCTTCAGCAAGCCATCGGGCGCGGGCTTGTGCGCGGCCACGTCTTCCATGCCGACGATGGGATGGAAGCGCAGCTCGGGGGCGAAGCGGCGCAGGGTGAATTCGGCTTCCCAACGCATGCGGCCGGTGAAGATGGCGAAATCGAAATGCGCGGCGAGGCGGTTGAACAGGCCGTCGCGCGCCACCCAGCGCTCACGTAGGATCAGGCCGTCACTGCCGTTGCCGTGGAACAGCTTTTGGAAATAATCAACCACGGTTTGGAATTCGACGTTTACGCCGCGGCCGGTGATGACGTGGTGGGAGAGCTTCCAATCGTCGTTGAAGCCGCCCTGATTTTTGTAATCCTGCACTTCGGAAGGGGTGAGCGTCACGCCGGCGAAGTGCTGGATGGTGCGGATGATGGTTTCGCGGTAGGAGTCGGTGACATCGACGAGTACGCCATCCATGTCGAAGACGATCAGGGGCGCTGCCATATTTCCTCCAGGGCGGCTAGCAGGCGGCGGGTTTGGTCGCGCGTGCCGACGGTGATGCGCACGCAGCCGGGCGCTTCGTAACTGCGGTCGCGGACCAGGATGCCCCTGGCGCGGAGGCAGTCGCGAACTTCGATGGCGCGCCTGCCGGCGCGGATCAGTACGAAATTCGCCGAGCTGGGCACGTAGGGGATTTCCAAGAGTTCGAGGCCGACGCACAAGAGCTCGCGCGCGGCCAGCACTTCGGCGACGTAGGTTTCAATGTAAGCCGTATCGCGGATGGCGGCCTCGGCGGCGAGCGCGGCCAGAGTATTCACGCTGTAGGGCGATTGCGCCTTGTGCAGATAGGCGATGTTGGCGGGATGCGAGAACAGGCAGCCGAGACGCATGGCAGCCATGCCGAAGACTTTCGAAAACGTGCGGCTGACGAATAAGTTGGGCGAATGCTCGATCTGGCCGAGCGCGGTGACGCCGCAGAATTCGAAGTAGGCTTCATCGATGAAGACCACGGCTTTGCGGGCACGCTTGAGGATGCGCTCGATCGCGAGCAGCGAGAGTCCGGTGCCGGTGGGGTTGTTGGGATTGGCGATCAGGATGGCGCGCGTCGAAGGCGTGATGGCGGCGAGCACGGCGGCGAGCGGAAAATCCATGGCCTCACCTTCGTAATCGATTTCGCGCACGACGGCGCCCGCCACCTGCGCGTAGAAGCGATACATGGCGTAGGCGGGGCGCAGCAGCAGCACTTCGTCGCCATCTTCGATGTAGGTATTGATGAAGATCTGGATAGCTTCGTCGGTGCCGTTGGTGAAGACGAAGTGATCGGGCGAGACGCGGAAGAAATCGGCCACGGCGGCTTTGGCTTCGCCGTATTCGGGATAGATGGCGAGACCGCCCGCATCCAGACGCTCCTTCAAGAATTCGATGACGCGCGGCGAGCAGCCCACGGTGTTTTCGTTGAAATCGAGGCGGAGCTTATCGGCGCGGCCGGCGGTGGGCGGCGAGTAGGGCGCCATTTTGAGGACGGCATCGCGCGGGCGGATGGCGCCTTTGGGCAGACGGGGGTTAGGCATTGGTGCGCACCTCCACAGAGCGGGCATGCGCTTCGAGCCCTTCGGCGCGGGCGAGCGTAGTGATGGCGGGAGCCAGGGCGGCGAGCGCGTCGCGGCTGAGGCGCTGGACGGAGATGACTTTCAGATAATCGGCGACGGAGAGGCCGCCGCGCAGGCGGGCCATGCCGCTGGTGGGGAGGACGTGATTGGGTCCGGAGGCGTAGTCGCCCGCGGCTTCGGTGCTGAACGGGCCGATGAAGATGCTGCCGGCGTTTTGGATACGGGGGAGCAGCGAATCATCGGGGATGCTGAGGTGCTCGGGGGCGAAGCGATTGGCGAGTTCGACGGCTTCATCGAGCGAGCGGACGTGGATGATGGCGCTGTTACGCTGGATGGCTTTGCGCGCGACGGGCGCGGTGGGCAGGTCCGCGAGCTGACGCTCGATTTCTTTGGCGACCGCGTTGGCCAGGCGCTTCGAGGGTGTGAGCAGGATGGCGGCGGCATCCGCGTCGTGCTCGGCCTGGGCGAGCATGTCGGCAGCGAGATGGCGCGGATTGCCGGCGGCGGAGATGATCAGGATTTCGGTGGGGCCGGCGACGAAATCGATGCCTACTTCTCCCGCGAGGAGTTTTTTGGCGGCGGCGACGTAGATGTTGCCGGGGCCGACGATGCGATCGGCGCGCGGGACGGTGCGGGTGCCGTAGGCGAAGGCCGCGATGGCTTGTGCGCCGCCCATCTGGAAGACGCGGCGCACGCCGAGCAGATGGGCCGTGCCCCAGATTTCGGGGACGGGGCTCGGACAGGCTACACAGATGTTCGGCACGCCCGCGACTTGCGCGGGGATGACCGTCATCATGAGAGTGGAAGGCAGCGGATAGCGGCCCGCGGGGATGTAGGCGGCGACGGTTTCGAGGGGGCGGATGATTTGTCCGGCGTGCAGGCCGGGGCTCGTTTCGCGCGTGATTTCGGCGGGGAGTTGCATTTGGGCGAAAGCGCGGATGTTGGCGGCGGCGGTCTCGACGGCGGCTCGGAATTCGGGGGTGAGGGTGGTGCAGGCCTGTTGCAGATCTTGCGCGGGCACCGCGACTGTTTTGCTTTCGAGCTTGTCGAATTGGCGGGCGTATTCGAGCAAGGCGCGATCGCCGCGTTTGCGGACCGCATCCAGAATCGGACGCACGACGGATTCGGCCTTGTCGAGCCGGGCTTTGCGCCGCGCTGACAGGCGCGACATTTGGACAGGAGGGACGATGCGGATCATAGAACGATTTTGTTCAGCGGGTATTCGACGATTCCCTGTCCCCCCGCTTGTTTCAGGCGCGGGATGATGTCGCGCACTGTGGATTCATCGAGGATGGTGTTGACGGCCAGCCACTCTTCGTCGCTGAGGTGCGAGATGGTGGGGCGTTTCAAGGCCGGGAGCACGTCCAGCACGGCGGCGAGATCCTTCTGATGGACGTTCAGCATCAGGCCGACTTTGCCCAGCGCGTTGATGGCGCCTTCGAGGAGCATGCGCATGTCTTCGAGCTTGCGGCGCTTCCAAGGGTCCTGCCAGGAGTCGCGATTGGCGATCAGTTGGGTGTTCGATTCGATGACGGTGTCGATGATCTTGAGCTTGTTGGCGCGCAGCGAGGAACCGGTTTCGGTGACTTCGACGATGGCGTCGGCCAGCACGGGCGGCTTCACTTCGGTGGCTCCCCAACTGAATTCGACACGCGCGTGGACGCCGTGCTGCGCGAGGTAACGCTTGGTAGTGCCGACTAACTCAGTGGCGATGACTTTGCCTTGTAAGTCGAGCACGGATTGATAGCCGGAGGATTCGGGCACGGCCAGCACCCAGCGCACTTTGCCGAAGCTTTGCTTGGAGTAGATGAGGTCGGCGACGGCTTCCACTTGGGCTTCGGTTTCGGCGACCCAATCGCGGCCGGTGAGACCCGCGTCGAGGATGCCGTCTTCGACGTAGCGCGCCATTTCCTGCGCGCGGATGAGCATGCACTCGGTTTCGGGATCGTCGATGGCAGGGAAGTAAGAGCGGCTGCTGGTGGTGATGACGTAGCCCGCGCGGCGGAACAGATCGATGGTGGAGTTTTCGAGGCTGCCCTTGGGAATGCCGAGTTTGAGCTTCATGACTGACTCCCATAGACGGTCGAGGGGTCGTAGGCGCGCGGCTCGGATTCGATCCATTCGCCGTTTTCGAGGCGGCGGTAGAAGCAGCTTTGGTAGCCGTTGTGGCAGACGCCGGGGCCTTGCGGCAAGACGCGCAGGAGCACGACGTCCTGGTCGCAATCGGTGAAGATTTCTTTGACGGCGAGGCGGTGGCCGGAGGTCTCGCCCTTGAGCCAGAGCTTCCGGCGCGAGCGGCTATAGAAGGTGGCAAAGCCCGATTCGACGGTGCGGCGGAAGGCCTCGGCGTTCATGTAGCCGACCATGAGGACACGGCCGGAATGGTAGTCCTGCACGACCGCGGGGATGACACCGTCAGATTTCGAAAAATCCAGTTGCATGCGCTTAAAAACAAAAATGCCCGCCTTTGTTTCGGGCGGGCGTCCTTTCTTATTTCGATGTGGATCGAATCAGAACAATGCCCGCCACGTATGGCTGGTGCCGTGATGGTGATGGCGGGCGGCGAAGACCATAAAATCAGAGTATAGCAAATCGGATTATGCGAGACGCAAACGCAGAGATGTGGGCGGCGGCAGGCGCGGGCGAGGACCGCGCGGCGGCGGCGCGGCGGGCCACGGAGATGGCGCGGGCGGCGATGCCGGAGGTGGATGTCGAGATTTTGTGGGACGGCATGTGGGTCCGGCGGGTGGGCGCGGACTACTTTCCGGATCCGGAGATGTTTCGCGCGGCTCCGAAGTGGGAGCGCTGGGCGGGGCAGGCGCGCAAGCATCTGCGCGATGCGGAGGATTACTGGTTCCATGTGTACAAGCCGCGCGCGGGGGATGCGATTGTGGATATCGGGGCCGGGCGCGGCGAGGATGTGTTTGCGTTTTCGCGGGCGGTGGGGGCGGCAGGGCGCGTGTGGGCGGTGGAGCCGCATCCGGTTTCGTTTCGGGCGCTGCGGAAGCTGTGTAAGTGGAACCGGCTGGAGAATGTGACGGCGCTGAATTATGCCTGCATGGAGACGCGCGGCGAGTTACAGATTGAGACGCTGCCGGTTTGGGAATCGAACTATGTGCGGGCGGGCGCGGCGGCGGCGACGAGTGATCCGGTGGCGGGCGTGCGGTTCGACGATTTGGCGGCGGAGCATGGGATCGGGCGGATCGATTTTTTGAAGATGAATATCGAGGGGGCGGAGCGGCATGCTTTGCCGGGGTGCGCGCGGGCTTTGGAGCGGGCGCGGTTTGTGTGTGTGGCGGCGCATGATTTTCGGGCGGAGCGGGGCGAGGGGGAGGAGTTTCGGACTTTGGAGTTTGTGAAAGGGTTTTTGCGGGGGGCGGGGTTTGAGATTGTTACTCGGGAGGATGGGAGATACTATGTGCCGTATCATGTGCATGGGTGGCGGGGGTAAGGGGGCTGATGCGGGCGTGTATGTCGGCGCGGCGGATTTCGACTAGATACACCGCCACGCTAAGTGAGGCGCACCGGGCTGAGGCTGTAGTGGTCTGAGGTTACCCCGACGCGCGTCGGAGGCGCGTCTGGCGTTTGCCGGGAATGTGACTCAGCGGCACTTTAGTTAGTCGACGATAGTCAAGGTGAACCGCCGGATGTGTCTAGTGGCGTGGGCGGCGTTTCCCAAGACCTATCCGGCCAGTGCGAGCTTCCGGACCCGACTTCTGCTGTAGAATGCGCGATAGCACCCGAAAGGTGCGCATCGGGGCTCTGGACTCCGCAAGCTCGATTGCGTGGGATGGCTGCTGGATCGGCCGCCGGTAGCTATTGCCTAAAAGCGATTAAAAGCGATAGGGTGGACTAATGGGCGTTGGCGTAATCAAGTTCATTTCGTTATCCGAGGCCAGGGCATTTCTTGACGGTGCAAGAACTCTTCCGCCCTATACCGAGGCCTCTAGTCGGTTCTGTAGGGCATCGGTTCTTCTGAGCTGGGTTTCTTTGGAGGCGGTAGTCAGCTACGAATTCAGGATGTGCAATCTCAAACATCCAAGGCCCGATAATCTCGGCAATCGGCTTGAGGCCCTGGCCCAAGCAAAGCACGTTACGTTCGACAAACCCGCGTACGTGGAACAGCGGATGCTCCGAAATCGAGTTACACACCCTGATGATGCCTTAGTTTGGATGTGTCCCGACGTGGGTACGGCAGCGAAGGTGTTCGACTATTGCCTTGGGCTAATTAAGCAGCTGTACTCAATTGCCGAGCTGTGGTATTAAGAGGCAGGTGACCTTCCCTGATTGTCATCGTCCTCGAGCATAATCTCGGTTTGCGCTCCGTAGGGTGGCGTGGATGCGCTTCAGAGAGTCGGCGACTTTCCACACATGCGGTTGTCGTTACCGATCTCGAAAGCTGTCGCCCGGTGCAGGCGGGACTGGCAGTTCACGCATCCGGGGCGCCCCGCTCGGCTGGCCTGGCACCGATTTCAGTTGCCTAGCCCCTTGCCAATCTGCAGGTATCCCCGGTAGCTTGGATGGATCTCCCACTGGAAGCAGTTTTCCCTGTCTCCGCGGGCGAGAATGTTCGGACGATCCTCGTACCTAATAAAATCGAGGCCCCCCGTTCGGCCTTGATTGCGTAGGTGAACAAAGCCTATCCGGTGCATGAAGCGGAGGAGGTCGAACGAGCTTATCACGCGCTGACCGTCGATTTGGGGCAATCCGTAACGCGCAACGTACTGCTGATCTAGATGTCTGATAATTTCGTTCGTTGAGTATTTTGGCACGCTCCTTGCGAATGTTTCTATCAGGAGTTCCATCCGATCAAACTGGTGCCGGTGCTCGCGGTAAAGGTCGTCGACTCTGGCCTTTCCATAAACCTTCATTGACGCCTTGATGTCGGCGAATCTGATGATGTCTTTCTTGGCGCGGAATGCGTTGTTGGCTGCCAGTTTGCACAGCTGCGCGGCCCACCTAGGCCTGGAATTGCTAAGAATATAAATCGCCCGATCGGGGGGAACAAGCGATTTCCCCCACGGGAACCGGGACTCAAAGACGAGTCTCAGGACTGCGGCCGCGTCCGAGTCGGCACGAAGGTGTCCGTAAAGATTCGGGCTCTGGTATGTACGCTGGAAGTAGCTCAGGACTTTTCGTCGTAAAATCAAGCTTGACTCCTGAGCCCCCCAATTAATATCAATTGCGTATTGCTCGCACTTGTCAAGAGACTCGTCGTACTGTCGAAGGATTGTCCAAACGTCCGTTCTTACGGAGGCCCTAATAGTCAGTCCCCTGACTGCGTTCACCAGATTCCGACAAGCCGAGAAGAACGACGACGTCTTCGTGCGCTCGTTTTCGCTGTTGACAAATGTCGCGTCGATATCATCGATCAGAAGCCAAACGGAGGTCGTCGACCTCTCTGTATATCTTTCAAGCAATTGAAGGGCGTCTTTACTTACAAGTTTAGTCAGTTCCCCTGCACCGAACTTGAGTTTTAACCGATCTATCAAGCTTCCAACGATGTTGCGTCCCTTGAAGCCGGCAAGTTCGGCGCTCTCGACGAGGGTCATAGCATCATCCGCCATGGCAAGTTTAATTCGTCTCCCGACTTCGAGATTGATTCGCGAACAGATCCTTTGTTGCCAGGAATATACATGTTCGTGTGGGGATTTGGCATCGACCGGCTGAAGAGCCACGAGATCGGAGCCTTTTAGGTACAGGATGATCGCATCGCCGGAGGACTTTTCTTGGTCGAGTAACACTTTCCGCAAGAGTGCGGACTTACCCATACCCTTCCTGGACCGGATGATGTGGAACCGGTCGCGCTCCGCGTAGAAGGGCTGGAACTCAACCTTATCGACGAAGTACGACCCCAGGACCTCGGGGTCCTCATCCTCGCCTGCCTCATTGCCGAAGAGATCCGGTGCGATGAGATCCTGAATCATGGAGCTCCTTTCGACATAGATGGCTGATTCTAACAGAATTTGTTGGCTATGGCCGGATCAAGAGGGAAACTTTGGGGTAATAGGTCATCGTGGGATCGCCCGGCTGTCTCGAACAATAGCGTGCGGTTCCGGGCTCGGACATCATTAGATGAAACGCGTCCGGCGGATCGCATCGTGGGTCCCGGCAGCGTCGCCCGCCACATTAAGCGCCTTGCTGAGGCCCGGGAAGTGCTGAGCTGGGCCCCGTCGACGCCCTTTCCGAAGGTGCGCCCGCTCAGCACATCCGGCGGTCGCCAGCGCGGGAGGTTGATGGCATCCGCCCCGGCAGTCGGACTGTACGGGCTTCCGTCCCGCAGCCGCAAGCCGGTGCGTTCGCCGTCTCGGCGAGCGCGACGGGGCCCAGTTCTTCGTTATCGTGATAGGCGAACCGGTATTGGGGCCAGACTTCCCGGCGCAAAGTTCTGTGCGAGCCAGAAGTACGCACGATTCGCCGCCCTATCCCCTGAAAGGCCGCGAGCGCGCCGCGCCTTGGTTGCGGGCCAATCGCTCATGCGGCCATCGAAAACTGCAGCATGTCTGCCGCCGGTGGCCATTCACCGTGCTCAATCTCCTCGGCGATTACGCGGAGCGCCAAGGCCTTCACCTTGAGCGTAGCTTCCTCGGAAGTGGCGCCGTACACGGTCACGCCGGCCAATTCAGGAATGTCGGCGATCCACCGGCCGTCGGTTTCGCGCAGGATCCGAATGGTGAGCTGCATAAGTAGATCTTAGTGCACTGGCACTTCACTTGTCGGTTATGCTTGCTTTGGGGCGCGGCTGCATGGCTGATTCCTGGAGTGTATCTCGTTCCAGCGGCTCGGCCTGACGCAGATCGAATGCGCGGAGCATAAGGTAGCGCTCTACCGGAATCAGACTGATGGCTGGGTTGCGGAAATCCCGGCCATTCAAGGATGCCACGTACTAATGCCGACGCGCGAAGAGGCATTGGCGGAACTTGCGGGCGTGTTTGAAATGATCGCGGCTGAGGATCGGGAGAGCGAGAGCCGGGGATTTCCCTCGCGCCGTTGCCCAACTGGGTTTCCATCGGCGCCGCGATCTAACTATTCGCCGGCGGGTACACGCTCAGTTAGCATGGTATAGACTCAGAGCATGCAGCCAGCGCGGCGATTGACCGCCATCATCGAACGGGAAGACGATGGCTTCGTGGCCTTGTGCCCGGAGTTCGACGTTGCCAGCCAGGGTACGACCATAGAAGAAGCACGCGCGAACCTTGTCGAGGCGCTCACGCTGTTTTTGGAGACCGCCTCCCCAACCGAAGTCGCTCGCCGTTTTCACAGCGAGGTCTTCGTAACCCAGGTCGAGGTTCCGATTGGGTAGGCTGCGAGTCCTTTCGGGCTCGGAGGTTTGTCGCATCCTGGAGCTGAACGGATTCGCCGCGGTCCGGCAGCGAGGGAGCCACCGGATCATGCAAAAACGCCTGGAGACTACGACGATCACGGTCCCAGTCCCGCTCCACGACCCGATCAGGCGGGGCACGCTAATGAGCATCATCCGGCAGTCGGAACTATCGCGCCGGCTGTTTGAGACCGAGCCATGAAGGCCCGTTCGAGGATACTGCCGGCTGTAGCTTGGCCGCTAGCTCACGCGACACGAATCAGCTTTCCGCTGCCAAGGTATAGCGGACGATGGGTGTGGGGTCGTCCAGATCCACGAGATCAACTGGCCTGCCGAGAAGTTCCGCGGCCTTGCTGACTGCCGAGAAGTAGGCGGATGGCGGCAGCCCGTGGACCGCCATGTCGATATCGGATCCCGGCCGCAGGCTGCCTTTCGTGGCGGACCCGAAGACGAAGACTTCGGTCGCACCCAGGCGGAGCAATAAGGATGGCGCCGCTGATAGTGCTTGGGCGTCGATGAAAACGGTCCGACATTCGCTACCGCAGGCAGACGCCTGGCTGGACCTCCAATTCGACTATAGCGCGAAAGGGTTTTCGGGCGCCGGTTGCTTGAGATCGGCCGGCCGCTCGTGATGAACTGGAAGGCAGGATATGAGAAAACCCGAGAGCTACGCCAGTGTTTGGGAAGCCATCGCGGACACACCCGAGCAGGCTGCCAATCTGAGAGCGCGGGCCGAACTGATGCAGAAGATCGCCGCCCGCCTCAGACAACATGACTGGACGCAGGACGAGGCGGCAAGGCGCTGCGGCGTAACGCAGCCACGGATCAACGATCTGCTGCGCGGCCGGGTCTCGCGCTTTTCGCTGGACGCGCTGGTCAACATCGCGACGGCGCTGGGCTGCCGGGTGCGCGTGGATCTCGAAGCGGCTTGAGCCATTTGGCCAAAGAGAGAAGGCCTGTCGCTGATCTCTCCGCTGGGTCCGAGGGGTGATGACAGTCCACCCCGTAATCCTGGCTAACGGGAGGTCATGAACGGAATTGCCTGCTTTCGTGCTACGAGGTTTCCCTTCCGGAACCTGAGGGACCGATTGCCGCCTTATCGTGGTCGGCGCAAAGTTCTGTGCTAGCCGGAAGTACGCACGATTCGCCGCCCTATCCGCTCGAAGGCTGCGAGCGCGCGCCGCGCCTTGGTTGCGGGCCAATCGCTCATGCGGCCATCGAAAACTGCAGCATGTCTGCCGCCAGTGGCCATTCGCCGTGCTCGATCTCCTCGGCGATTACGCGGAGCGCCAAGGCCTTCACCTTGAGCGTAGCTTCCTCGGAAGTGGCGCCGTACACGGTCACGCCGGGCAATTCAGGAATGTCGGCGATCCAGCGGCCGTCGGTTTCGCGCAGGGTCCGAATGGTGAGCTGCATAACTAGATCTTACTGCACTGGCACTTCACTTGTCGGTTATGCTTTGCTTTGGGGCGCGGCTGCATGGCTGATTCCGGGAGTGTATCTCGGTCCAGCGGCTCGGCCTGACGCAGATCGAATGCGCGGAGCATAAGGTAGCGCTCTACCGGAATCAGCCTGATGGCTGGGTTGCGGAAATCCCGGCCATTCAAGGATGCCACGCACTAATGCCGACGCGCAGAAGTGGCATTGGCGGAACTTGCGGAATTGTTTGAAGTGATCGAGGCCCGCGAGTCGCGCTTATTCTGTACGTTTGGCGGACAAGCGTTCACTTGGCCGAATCATCCCCGAGGGCTACAATGAGGGGTGATGATAGTCCAACCCGTAATCGTGGCGAACCCGGAGGTGATGAACGGTATGCCCTGCTTTCGTGGTACGAGGGTTCCCTTCCAGAACCTGATGGACTACCTTGAGGGCGGACATCCGCTTAGTGAATTCCTGGACCAATTTCCCTCAATCACGCGCGAAATGGCCGTCCAGGCGCTAGAAGAAGCTAAGGAGTCGTTGCTCGCCCGGATCGCATGAAGATTCTGTTGGATGAGTGCTTGCCGGTGGACTTCAGGCACAGTCTGCCCTGCCATGAGGCGCACACTGTTCAATGGGCGGGCCTGAAGGGCAAGAAGAACGGCGAACTGCTCGATGCGGCCGAGGCCGCAGGCTACGAGGTATTGCTCACAGTTGACCAGGGAATCCCTCGGCAACGGCGTTCCATTGGCGGCAAGCTCTTAATCATCGTCGTCCGTTCCCGTACCAACCAGATGGAGGATCTGTTGGGCCTTGCGCCTGCAATCCTGCAAGCCTTGGAATCGATCCAATTGGGCCAGACCATAGTAGTTCCGTTCCCGAGCTGACCGAACGCTTAGGGTTCCCTTCTTGCCTGCTGATAGGTGCGATCCAGCTTCTCCACCAGCGGACTTAGCTTCTCCCGTAGGGACGCTGCCGCTGCGAGTGCGTTGGTGTCGATGAAATGAGTCATGGCCCTGGTCACTCGACAACGCGGAGCCCGAGATACTGAGCGAACGGCTCGAAGTCGCGGTCGCTGTGCAGGAGCTCGTATCCGCTCTCGATACATCGGGTGGCGATGAGCGTGTCGATTGTTTTGCGAACGGTCACGCCGAGTTTGCGCAAGGCCCGGAAATTCTGCGCCGCCGCGATGGCGATGTCCGCTCCGCCGATCGGAACGACCGTTAACGCCGTCAACAGTTTCCTGGCCTTAGCAAACTGGCGGTCGTCGTCAAACCCTTGGAGGACTTCGGTCAAAATCAGATCGCCGATCGACAAGAGGTCGCGTCCGAGCAAACCGTCGAGTCTGTCTGTTTGCCGTAACGGCGCCGTTGAAATAATCCACCCAGACGCTGGAGTCGACTAGCCGTTCCAGTACAGTCTGCCCCGAAACGTCCGAATGGCGGACTGCCGGCTGAGGCGGAGCAGGGTTCTGAGACCTTCCTCGACCGCCTCGCGCTTGGTTTTCAGACCCGTCGCGCGCAGGGCCTCACGCATCAGCCTATCGTCGATCACAATATTCGTGCGCACTGATGTGTACTCCTACTGCTCATGATACACATCGCGCATGGCGGGCGGCGACGCGATCGCAGGTCATTGGGGGCGCAGAGTTCTGGACGAATCGGAGGTGCGCACGATCTCCTCGGCGATTAGGCGGAGCGCCAGGGCTTTCACCTCGGGCGTGGCTTCCTCGGAACTGGCGAATGCCGGCGATCCAGCGGCCGAGCAGCCGCACTGGCCGTACCGGCACGATAAGTGTTCGCGGACAAAACGCTCGGACTGCCGTGCACCGATTCTCCCCGGCGTGTTGGCGGGGCTGAGAGCCCCGCGCAGGCTGCGAGCCTGCCCCACACTTACTGCACCAATGCTTCCACGGGGGCCTGGATGGGCTGCTTGTGTTTGCAGTCGGCGTTGGGGCATTGCAGGACAGGGCCGGCTTTCAGCCACTTCTCGATCATGTAGGGGCTGCCGCACTCGGGGCATTTTTCCTGCACGGGCTTGCCCCAGGCGACGAAGTTGCAGTCGGGCCAGCGGTTGCATCCGTAGAACGTCTTGCCGCGCTTGGAGCGGCGCTCCACGACTTCGCCTTCGCTGCACTCCGGACACTTCACGCCGATGGTTTTCTGCTTCACGTATTTGCACGCGGGATAGTTGCCGCAGGCGGTGAATTCGCCGTAACGTCCGGTCTTCAGGACCAGGTTGTTGCCGCAGGTGGGGCACTTCTCGTCGAGCGGCACGTCGGGCTTCTTCTGCTGGCCGCCGATGGGTTTGGTGGTCTTGCAGTCGGGGTAGCCGGTGCAGGCGTAGAAGGTGCCGAAGCGGCCCTTCTTCAGGACCATGGGCCGGCCGCAGTTCTCGCAGTATTCGTCTTCGCCCTGCTCGCTCAGGTCGACTTTGTCGACGTCCGGCAGGTCGACGGTCAGCTCGCGCGTGTAGGTGCAATCGGGATAGCCGGTACAGGCGATGAAGCTGCCGTGGCGGCCCCACTTGATGACCAGGGGTTTGCCGCACTTCTCGCAGATCAAGTCGGTTGGTTTTTCCATCCGCTTGATGTCGGTCATGTGCTCTTCGGCGTGCTTCAGGTCTTTGTCGAACTTCTCGTAGAACTCGCCGATGGCGGCACGCCAGGGGATCTGACCTTCTTCGATTTCGTCGAGCTCCTCCTCCATGCGGGCGGTGTACTTGACGTCGAAGATATCGTCGAAGCTTTCGATCAACAGGCCGGTGACGACCTTGCCGAGCTCGGTGGGGATGAAGCGGCCGCCTTCTTTCTTGACGTATTCGCGTTCCTGGATGGTGGAGAGGATGGAAGCGTAGGTGGACGGGCGGCCGACGCCGTCAGCTTCCAGCTTCTTGACCAGCGTGGCCTCGTTGAAGCGCGGCGGCGGCTCGGTGAAGTGCTGCTCGGGCATGAGGCTGCGCAGCTTGAGGATTTCGCCCTCGGCGACCGCGGGCAGGCGGTGTTTCAGCTCTTCGTCTTCCTCATCGGACTGATCTTTGCCTTCTTCGTAGACCTTGAGGAATCCGCCGAACTTGAGGACGGAGCCGGTGGCGCGGAACAGGTAGTCGCTGGCGTCTTTGCCGCGGGCGCTGATGTCGATGGTGGTCTGGTCGAAGACGGCGGGCGTCATCTGGCAAGCGACGAAGCGATTCCAGATGAGGCGGTAGAGCTTGAGCTCATCCTCGGCGAGATACTTTTCCACCTCGTCGGGGCTGTGTTCCATGGACGTGGGGCGGATAGCCTCGTGGGCGTCCTGCGCCTCCTTCTTCGACTTGTAGATATTGGGCGACTCGGGCAAAAACTCGGGACCGTACTTCACGGCGATGTAGGCGCGGGCTGCCTGCAAAGCGTCTTCGGAAAGTCGCGTGGAGTCGGTACGCATGTAGGTGATCAAGCCGACGGCGCCCGCCTTGCCGAGCTCGACGCCCTCGTAGAGCCGCTGCGCCAGGATCATGGTGCGCTTCACGCTGAAGCGCAGCTTGCGCGAGGACTCCTGCTGCAAGGTGGAGGTGATAAACGGGGCGACCGGATTGCGGCGCTTTTCACGCCTGGTGACGGACTTGACGGTGTAGGCGGCGCCTTCGAGTTGCGCGAGCACGTTGTCGGACGCTTGCTGATTGATGAGTTCGGGCGTCTGGTCGTCTTTCTTGAACAGACGGGCGGTTAGCGCGGGCGGCTTACGGCCGGCCAGTTCGGCATCGAGGGTCCAATATTCGTTCTTGATGAAGGCGACGATTTCGGCTTCGCGCTCGACGATCACGCGCAGTGCCACGGTTTGGACGCGGCCGGCGGAGAGGCCGCGGCGGACTTTATCCCACAGCAGCGGAGAGATCTTATAGCCGACCAGGCGGTCGAGCACGCGGCGCGCCTGCTGCGCATCCACCAGCTTGCTATCCACCATTCCGGGATTCTGGAAGGCCTTCTGGATGGCGTTCTTGGTGATTTCGTTGAACATCACGCGGTAGATGTGCGGCTCGCCGTTCTTCTTGCCCTGTAGTTCCTCCTGCAGGTGGAAACAGATGGCTTCGCCTTCGCGGTCCGGGTCAGCCGCCAGATAGATGGAATCGACCTTCTTGGCGGCCTGTTTCAACTCATTGATAAGCTTACGTTTGCCTTCGATGATCTCGTAACGGGGCTCGAATCCGTTCTCCACGTCTACGGCCAGGTCTTTCTTCGGCAAATCCTTGATATGGCCCAGAGAGGCCTTTACCACGTACTGCTTGCCCAGATATTCATTAATGGTTTTCGCTTTTACGGGCGACTCCACGATTACAAGAGCTTTCGGCATAATAGGACTTCAGTTTGACGACTCTAGGATTTAACCAGAGGCTACCACACTTTCACAAAATTCTTCCCTGGAAGCTGCTTCACTAAGCCTAGCATTTCCAGCTCAAAGAGGGCGGCGATGAGCTCGGAAGCAGAGCTATCTTGCAGAATCTCAAGGAGATTGTCCAAATGGATGGCAGTATCGACTTGCAAGGTGGCGAGCAAGCGGCGGCCAATTTCGGGCAATGTTCCCTCCAGTTGGGATGCGGATTCGGCTCCGGCGGATGCATCGCCCGAGCCGAGCAGGCGGTTGCGGCCGCGCTCGATCAACTGGCGGCGGACCTCGGGGGGGAGCTCGACGATTACGTCATTCCAATCCTGGACGAGCTTGGCGCCCTGTTTTATCAATAAGTTAGGGCCCCAGCTCGCCTGCGACGTGATATTTCCGGGCACGGCGAAGACTTCCCTGCCCTGGTCGAGGGCCAGCTTGGCGGTGATGGCGGAGCCGCTGTATTGGGCGCCTTCGACCACCAGGACGCCGGAGCTAATGCCGCTGATGATGCGGTTGCGAATGGGGAAATTCTGAGGAAAAGCCGTGGAACCCATGGCGAATTCGGAGATGATCAGGCCTTTGGCGGCCAAATCAGCGGCCAATTTGCGGTTCTCGGAGGGGTAGACCACATCTACACCACAACCCAGCACCGCGATGGTATCGCCACCGGCGGCGAGCGCCCCCTTATGAGCGGTGGTATCGACGCCGCGGGCCATGCCGCTGACGATGGTGAGGCCGGCGCGGGCCAAATCACCGCCGAGCTTTTCAGCGACGGCCAAGCCGTATGGCGTGGGGCGGCGCGTGCCGACGATCGCGAAGTGGAAGGGCTGGAGCAGTTCCAGGCGGCCGCGGGCGAACAGGAGGACCGGGGGATCGAAGATTTCGCGCAGCAGAGCAGGATAGCGCGGGTCGTTGCGCGGAATGACGGACGCGCCGGCGGCGGAGATGCGCTGCTGCTGATCGAGGGCGTCTTCGAACGAGCAGCCGCTCGAGATGCTTTGGGCCACGGCACCGGACAATCCGGCGCCTTCCAGTTCGGTGCGGGAAGCGCGAAAGACGGCTTCGGGGGAGCGGAAGCGGTCGAGTAACTTGCCCGCCATGCGGGTGCCCAGGCCCGGAATTAATATCAGGGCCAGCCAGTGCAATTCTTCTTCGCGGCTGAGCGGGCAGACGGGTAGGTCCGCAATCATCTCGGGCATATGAAATCTCCTAAGATGGAAAAGATGGCGGCGGGCGCCGCTTCTCTCAAGGAAAACATGCGCCAAGAAGCGTCGTTTTTTGAAGGTAAGGAGCCGGTGCTAGTGTATATTGCCAAGCGGCTGAGTGATGCGCTGCGGCTGGAATCGATTTTCAGTAATGCCGGAGTGGATTATGGAGTCGAGGCGGACGAGTACCGGGGCGGCTTTATGTTCCAACGCGTGCGTACGGGCGCATTCTTTTATGTATTGCCGGAAGAAGCCGGCAAGGCGCGGCAGGTGATGCAGGACAACCGCTACAAGCCCGCCGATCCGGAACAGGAGCAGAAGGGGGATTAGACTAGCGGCGCGCTTGCGCGAGCAGCGTCCGGTATTGTTTCTGCAGAGTTTTGCGGTAGGCTTCGGGGCGCAAGTGGGCTGCGGCGGCCCGGCGGGCGAGTTCCTGTTCAGCCAATTCTACGCCGGCGGACAGGGAGTTTCCCGCCCGGCGGAACCAGTAAGGGTCGTAGTTGAAGCCGAAGGCCCAGAGGGCGGGTAGCGGGCGCTGGTAATTGTCGGGTAGACCCAGGGCGGCAAAGGGAAAGCCCGCGGACCAGTCGGTGTGGTAGCCGATCAGCATCCTGGAGGGATTCACGGAGACTTGCGCGTGGGTGACGCAGTTGCCGGCGGGGATCTGGTAGCGGCTGCGCAGCATTTCGGTGAGCATAGCGCCGGCGCGCACCTGCGCTGGACTTAGGGCGCTCTGCGGTTCACCGGTTTGGGCTTCGAACGCCACTCCCAGAAAGGCGCTGTTCAGATCGAGGTACAGCCAGCCGTCGCCGGCCCAAACGGAATGACCCGCGTGGAAGGCGACATCCGGCTCGGCAACCAGCGCGAAGACCCGGCCAAAGCGGTCGATTACATAATGATAGGCGCGCTTTCGGCGCACGTAGGCGAGTACGGATTCGCCGAGCCGCTTCAACACCGGGGTATCCTGCGCCTCAAACGGCGCCTGGCAGCTTTCGGTGGTGTGGTAAACGATGCCGGCGGGCTGGGTACGGGCGAAGGGGCCGCGATTGTGCATCGTATCTTGCGGGAACACCAGGTACGACCGGGCCTGATTGGCAATTACGTACCGGGTATCGATGCGCAGGCCGTTGCTGTAGACCTCGGAGTCGCCGGTGCGCTCGACTTGCCACACTGGCGTAATCGAGGTGGCGGGACCAAATGGGGCGGGCCGCGAGACCGCCGGGCGGACATGCGGGAGCGGCGGATTGGGCCTGCCCACGGCCAGCTTCATCAGAAACGGGACGAGCAATGCGGCGAGAATGCCAGACCAAAGGATCCAACGGCGAAGTCTGCGGCCGGTCAAGGACCGGGGGATCAATGGGTTGGGCGCCACCGCCTGCAAATATCGCAGGCGCAGCACCGGATCCCCGATAAAGCCGGCGATGCGCGATACCTGAGTGTGGTGTACCTGCTGCTGTCCTTCACGTGTCCGGGAATACTCCTTGGCTCCCACAGTAGATATGTCGTCTGAATGGGTGAAAAATCTTAGTCTTCTCGGTTCGATTCACTGAAAGTGGTGAGAGGAATTCTCGACGAGAGTACTACTAGGGTGATACCGGGACATCGAAAGACGAAGGTACAGGCCGCACCGCGCATTGCCCAAGCGGCCAGCCTTTCAAATATGGAGTCGCACAAATGTGGAAACGGATGTTGCAATTGTCAAACGGAAACCAGGAAGAAGCCGCCCCTGGACCACACAATGGCCCAAATAGCCGGTTAGCAGTGATCGAGCAGGAAAAAAGCGAAACGCGCCCGGGCGCCACCATGAGCGTCACCAAGACCGAGCACCCCCCCGCGCTGCTGACCGATTTCGAGCAGATCTATCAAGGGGGAGCCGCGAAACCGCCGCGATTGACCTACGGCGTGCTTAAAGTGGCGGAGATGCTGAACAGCCCGCATCTAGCGGGAATGCCTCCGGAAGCGAAACGGCGCGCGTTGATGATGGCCCTGGAGGCCGGCTCGGCGAAGATTGAAGACATCCTGCAGGACGCCATCGTCCGCCAACGCTTGCTGACGGACTATGAGGAATCGCGCCAACGGGACCTGCAAAATTTCGAGGCATCGATGCTGGAACAGAATCGTGCTATCCAGGCAGAGCTCGACCGCCTGACCGGCCAGTATATGGCGCGTATGCAGGCGAATCTGGATGCAGTGGCCCAGACGCAGGACAATTTCCGGGTATGGCAGAAGCGCAAGCAGCAGGAAGCGCAGCGCATCGCGGATGCGGCGGCCTGTTGCGTTCCGGAAGGCACGACTCCGGCTTCGATGGGCAGCGGGCTGACCTTGGTCCTGGAGCGGGCGTCGAGCGCGGCGGCGCGCTAAAAGGGGAACAGCCGTGTTGATGGCTGGCATATGCGGAGTCGCGCTGCTTGCCTGGGGGTGGTGGGCGGCGCGGAAACCGTCACGTTTTGACGGGGACGAACTGCAGCGGCTGAGACGCCTCGCGGAGAGCATCCATCGCGAGCAGGTCCAGCCCTTCGACTAAGCGAGTGTGAGATGGGAGAAAGAACTATGAGCAACGAGGAACAGGAATACACGCAACCGCTGGGGCTGGACGTAGGCACCAGCCGGATGGTGGTGGCGCGCGCCAAGGACAAGAAGCAAGCCTACGACGTGCAACTGAACGCGTTCCTGACGCTGCCCTATTCGAAGCTGGCGGAGAGTCTTCTGCAGCGTGAAAACGTGTTCCACCAAGTGGATGGCAAAGAGATCGTGGTGGCGGGCGACGACGCCGAGCGATTCGCCGAAGTCTTCCACGTGGAAACGCGCCGGCCCATGACCAACGGCGTGTTGAACCCCGAAGAGCCGCACAGCCTGGCCGTAGTGCGCCGCATCATCACTAAGTTGGTGGGCAAGGCCGCCGTGCCGGGGCAGAAGGTGTTCTTCAGCGTGCCCGCGCAAGGGCCCAGCTTAAACGGCGCGATCCGGTACCACGAGGCCTCCATCCGGCAGATCCTGGCCGAGCTTGGATATACTGCGACTCCCATCGAAGAAGGGCTGGCGGTGGTCTATGGGGAGCTGGCGTCGTCGAATTTCAGCGGCGTGGGCATTTCGTGCGGCAGCGGACTGTGCAATGTGTGCCTGGCGGTGCTGTCTGTGCCGGTGATCAGCTTCAGCGTCCCCAAGGCGGGGGATTTTATCGACGCGAACGCGGCGCTGGTCACCGGCGATCGCGCCAACCGGCTGCGCATTTCGAAGGAAAAGGCGTTCCAACTGAACGGCTTCACGGCGGACCGGGTACACAATGCGCTGACCGTGTACTACCAGGAAGTGATCAGCGAGCTGATCGGGTCGCTGCGCGCGCAGATTTCGTCGGCGCAGAAACTGCCGAAGATCGAGCAGTCGGTGCCGCTGGTGCTGAGCGGCGGGACGGTAATGCCACGGGGCTTCCTGGATCATTTCACCAGGATTTTGCAAGCGGAGGAGTTTCCGCTGCGGCTGTCGGAAGTGCGCGTATCGGTGGATCCGCTGCACGCGACGGCGCGCGGGGCTTTGATGGCCGCGTTGTGCTAGCGGGCTGGCGGCGATCGCTGGAGCGTTCCTTCGGCAGTTGCCGTTGCGTCGCGTCCTGAGGCAGGAAAAGAGTATCGCCTCCGCGTCGGCGACTCCGGGGTTCGCTTCCGCTTGGCCCGCAAGCTGCCACCGTCTAACGATGACTTATGCTTCGCCACGGCGTGGGGAATCATGTCCGCCTCCATGTCGTACTCATCTTTCGGAGCGCCTAGCGCTATCAATCCCTCGATGTCTTCACGATTCAGAACTTCCCGAATCTGCTCCACCGTCAAGGTTTTGCTCCCAGTCCAGAAGGTCGTAGGGGCCTTATCCGCATTTCGAGGCTCTGTCTCGACCACAACCGAAATGCGACTGCTGCATTGATAGAACGCGTTAATGCTCGATAGTGCCCTCTAGGCAGCTCTTGATGGCCCCACTTCCCTCAGCGGTTTAACGGCATCTTTGACCATTTCCTTGGTGATTCCAGGCTGAGCAAGTGTCACTTCATCCAGAATTCAAGGAAGCACCTGGAATGGCACGTTGGTCTTCAGCGTGCCCGTCGGCGTTGCCACTGTCAAGTAGCCTGTCGTAGCGTCAGTTGGCACCGTGGTTGCAACCTCGGTGGGCGAGACGACCGTGAACGCGGCGGGAACGCCATTGAAGTTGACGGCAGTCGCTCCGATCAGGTCAGTTCCCAAGATCTTGATCGTTTCGCCGACAGCTCCGTTGTTGGGCAGGCTCGTCACAAATGGTGCGAGTCCCACGGACAGGCGGTAGACCGTTCCGTATCCCAATGTGCCGCTGGCTGGCCCCCCGTAGGTGGTCGTGCCATAAAAGCTACCATCGGTGCCCTGCACCAGTCCCCCGTATGGGGTGGAGCCATCGGTCCCATCGAAGCTGTGTAAGATTGTGAGCCTGCCATCCCGGGTGATCCGGTAGAGGGCACCATACATCGAGCTGCCGGCAGGCGAAGTGGTGGTGCCGTAGAAGCTGCCGTCCGTGCCTTCGATCAAGCCGGAAACCGGCGACCCACCGTCGTCGCAGCAGAAGGTGAGAAGCGTCGTAAATGTCCAGTCTGGCGCCATCCTGAACATTGTGCCGGCAGTGCCGCCCCCCGTAGTTCCGTAAAAATTCCCATCTCCACCCCGCACTAGGGCAGCATGCGGGTAATAACCATCTGCGCAGTTAGGCTGGCTGCAAAAGTTGTAGAGAGTGGTCAAAGTGCCGCCCCGGGTGATCTTGAACAGCGTGCCGTAGCCGTTTGCCCCACCGGCAAGTGTGGCACCATAAAAGCTCCCGTCAGCGCCCTGTACCAGACCGCCGACGGGAGACCCTCCATCAGCGCAATCTGGCTGCGAGCAGAAGTTGTATAAGGTCGTCAATGTACCACTCAACGTGATACTGAATGCCGTGCCATAGCCGTACGTCCCACCCCCGGTCGTCACGCCATAGAGTTTCCCGTCTGTGCCCTGAATCAGGGCGGAGTAGTACTGGCCAGCCCCATCGCTGCCGTTGAAGCTGTGCAGCGTGGTCCATTGCCCGCTAGGAATTTGTTGAAAAACCCGGCTTGAACCACTTCCACTCCAGAACATTTCGAGCGATGATTGTTTTATGCGCGGAGACGATCAACAACAGGCGGGAATGTTCAGCTACGTATCTCTGGAAG
>Ga0335085_10000342_pt1 | contig 137210 bp, 90 predicted proteins | sample Lox_Sample_45_FD_206712 | JGI IMG/M metagenome (GOLD analysis project Ga0335085, IMG submission 206712) | Soil microbial communities from Loxahatchee National Wildlife Refuge, Florida, United States - Lox_Sample_4.5 | ecosystem: Environmental > Terrestrial > Soil > Wetlands | place: USA...
TTTCGCCTTCCAGGGCAGGCAGGGTTTGAGGCATAGCCACCTCCTCTATCTGCAAGTATGCACTACGCACAGATAAAGGCCACAAAAAAAAGAAACGCCAAAAAGCCCACGTCTATGTCGCGCACCCGCCGGTGGGCGCGTGAGCCTCCACGGGTCGCGAGCCGTGCTATACTAGCTGGAAGAGTTGGGTATAGAGCTCTGAAAGTCGCCCTTTCCGAGGGCTGGGCGCGGAGAACAACAAATGCAAAAAAATCATCCAGATCAGGCGGAACAATCGATCAATCAGCTCTTCGAGATTATTGAGGATCATCTGATGTCGCTTCCCGAAGACGAGGCCATCGAAAAGTTGAAGTCAATCGACCAAGCGCACGCTACCGCTCGCGCCGCTGATGCTCGTAGTCGCGAACGGCAGTCCAGAAAGCGGCCAACGCAGAGGCATACCTCGGCGACCCCGGCTTTAAGCCGCAACTCTCGATAAGATACGCTTTGAATTCATCTTCATTTCCAGATCTTGCCAGCTTCCTCAGATACCAAAGAAATTCCTCCCTTCTTCGGTGAATCTCCACCGACACCGTGCTCGGCGGCTCTCCAGTACCGTCTTCTTTCTTCATTGCGTCCGGTTCTCCCTCTGGATCGCGGCAACGCCTCGCTCTATTCCTGACACGCCTTCTTGGCCTGCTGCAAGACCTTTTCTCGGTTTTCTCGGCCCGCCGATATAGATATGCGACGCGTTGAGTTATAATAACGACTGCCCTGTCGCCCTTCGGTTTGGGCCTGAGGCGGCAGCATTTTGGAGCAAGCTCCTCGCAAGCCGAGCAACTATTCTGTCGGACTTTTCGCGGCAGGAGAGATAATGGCCAGGTCAAATCTCTCAGGCGCGTGGGCTGAAGCGGCATTTTACTTAGGACTCAGCTTCATCATCCCGATAAGCGCAGTTGCGGGGTATTTCGCGGGCGCGTACCTGGATCGGCATCTGCACACAGGTTCGGTGCTGGGTGCGGCGGGCGCTGTGGTCGGCGCGGTGGCAGGCATCACGGACGTGGTCTACACGGTTGCGCGGAAGGAAAAGAGTGCTGGAAATCAGTGAGAAGCGCCTCGATTCGGCTATGGAGCGCCTGCCGCGCTGGATGGTGGGAGTGGCTGTGGCCGGCATGTTGACGGCTCTCGCGAGCGGGCACACTCGCTGGGCCTTAGGCTTTGGGACCGGCTCATGCGTCGCAATTCTGGCATACCGTTGGCTTCACCGGGCCATCGCGGCTGCACTCGACGCGAGCCTTGGGCGTACGCCGAGCGGCACCATGACGAAGCTCCTGATTCGTTATCCGCTGCTCGTCGGTGTCGTGGCGTTCTTTTACTGGACCGGCTGGCTGAGCCTGAGCGCCGTCATCGCCGGATTGTTCGTCCCGCTTGCCGGCGTTTTGATTGAGTGCGTGGTTCTGGTAGGAAGCTCGTTTTTCACGGGCGCCTCCCGCCCGCCGCAGATCGCCTCATAGGTTGGCGGGCTGCTGGTGGGATTTCATTCTTAGGGATTCACAAATGCACCCATTGTGGTTGACCGTGCTGGTGAACAAGCTGATGGGAGCGCCTGTCGCCTGGCTGCTCACCACCTTGGGTTTCCGCCCGAATCCGGACTATCCCATTCCCGAGTACATGTGCGGGGAAATACTCGTGATTCTTTTGATCCTGGTCATGGCGATCGCGTTGCGCCGCGGCCTGTCTGTGGAGAATCCCGGCAGGTTTCAGCAGATGATGGAGGTGTTCGTCGGATTCACCCAGAGCATGACGGATGACGTGATCGGCCACGGCGGCCGCCGCTATGTGCCCCTGATCGGGACCCTGGGACTTTTTGTGTTGGTGTGCAACCTCATCGGACTTATTCCGACCATGACGACACCGTCCGCCAGCATCTACGTTACGCTGGGCTGCGCAGTGATTGCCTTCGCGTATTACAACTATCAAGGCTTCCGCCAGAACGGCGTGCTGGGTTACCTGAAGCACTTCGCCGGTCCGCCGGAACTCGCTTCGGTGAGCGTCTGGCTGGCCATCGGCATCGGAGTGTTGATGGTTCCTCTCGAGATCATCAGCAATAGCTTTCGCATGCTTTCTCTCAGCGTCCGTCTTTGGGCCAACATGCTAGTGGGCAACCTGATTGAGGAGGTCTTCGCGGGCTTGGTTCCGGTGATCGTTCCTTCCATATTTATGGCGCTTCACATCTTTGTCGGGTTCCTGCAGGCTTACGTTTTCATGATTCTCCCGGCAGTTTACATCAGTCTCGCGGCATCGGAGGAACACTGAGTCCGCGCAGAAGGGGCAAACAATTCTTGATGGCAATGGGCATCATCGAAGCCAACGTGAGGCCCTTCGCTCCCAAGCGAAGCGGCAACCACCTCCTGGCTCAACTTACATAGCGCTTGTGACGGCTAAGACAGGGGACATCGTGGGCCGAAAGGAAGCGAAGGTCCAAGGTGGCTCGGAGCCGAAGCAGGCTAAAGGAGAGCAACATGAAGCAGAAAGTTCTAATCTACTCGACAGCGATTTGTTCGCTGCTGCTCGCGGCGCCCCTATTCGCTCAGGGCACCGAGGCCGCTTCGGGCGGCGGCGGGGGACTCTCGAGCTGGGGACCTTCAATCGCGGTCATCGGTATGGCCATCGCATCGGGACTGTGCGGTCTCGGTCAGGGCAAGGCGACGGCCTCAGCCTGCGAAGGCGTGGCGCGCAATCCCGGCGCGCGTCCGCACATCTTCCTGTTCCTGATCCTGGGTCTCATCTTGATCGAGTCCCTAACCCTCTACACGCTGGCGATTGTCTTCCTCAAGGTCAAATAGGCTCGAAAAACTTGCCTGGCCGGCGAGCGCCCGCACTGAGCGCTCGCCGACTCCGCAAATCTCCCTACTCGGCAGGCATCGCGACCGCGCGCCCCGTGCGTGTCGACTCTCGCGCCGCATCCAGAATTTCCACCACCGCTACGTTCATCTCGGGCGCCACCGGGTTCTCAATCGGCTTGTTGTTGCGGATGCAGTAGACAAAATAGGCAATCGGGTTTGAGGTTTCGTGCGGCACGGGCTGAAGCTGCACGGGCTGGCCGAACGGCAGGCCAGCATTCGGTCTGGTGCCGGCGGGCTGCGAGAAGAGGTCATGCTCGTTCGCCATCAGGCTGCCCTTCGGCCCATAGACCGCCACCTGACCTTTACTCTCGGGCCAATCCCACGAGGCCTCAATAATAGCCCTTCCATCCGGGTATTCGAGCAGGATGGTTGCGTCATCATCCACCTCGTTGTGCTGTGCCGTTTTCAGTTTTAGCGTGTAGGCATAGACCCTCTGCGGACGGCCCTTCAGCCACATCGCCCATTCCGCGCCGTAGCAGCCAAAGTCCATCAAGGCGCCACCGCCGTTCTTCACCGGGTCGTAAAGCCAAGCCCCAAAATACTTCGAGACGCCGATTTCCCGCGGTCCTTGATGGCCCTGAAGAACGTCGATCTTGTTGACGGGCCCAAGGTCGCCGGCGTACACCCGATGGAAAATGTCGTGACTCGGCGCCACCCAGGCATTCCAATAGTTGACCATGAGTTTGATGTGCGCCTCATTCGCCAGGCGCAGCATCTCGCGGGCGTCGGCGCCGGTCGTGGCCATCGGCTTTTCCGTGGAGTAGTTGATGTGCCGCTTGGCGCATTCGCGCAGAATGGCCAGATGCTTGTCATTCTCGGTGGTGACGATCACCGCATCGGGCTTCACTTCGTCGAGCATCTTGACGTAGTCATCGTAAAACACCACGCTCGGGGGCACGCGAGCTTTGGCCTTCGCGACGAGCTCGGGATGCGGATCGGCAATGGCAACCAACTCCGCGTCGGACTCGTTGAGGATATCGGGCAGCAGACCCCAAACGTGATCGTGATCGAGACCCACGATGGCGAGGCGAGTCTTGGCGGAGTTCGGACTCTGCGCCGCGGCAGCGTGCGGCAGGGGCGCCAGCAGCAAAGTGAGCAGAAGGGCACTTTTCATCATTCCGGGAGTCCTCACTGTTAGGCTAGTATAGTAGCTTATGACCAGGGCAGCCGCAGCGAGATCAAACTGCCGAGCAAGGTGGAAGGGAACAGGCCTAGATAGAAGATTCCGATCACGCTGAGTGCCAGGGCCAGTCCCAGAGCGCCGGGCAGGGGCGCGGGAGAAGTCTCCGTCTGCCCTTCACTCATGTACATGGCCACCACCAGCCGCAGGTAGTAGTAGACCGAGACGACGCTATTGAGCAGCGCGACCACGGTGAGAGCGATGAGATGCTGGTGGATCGCGGAACGGAACACGTAGAATTTGGCGAAGAAGCCCACCGTCGAGGGAAAGCCCGCCAGGGAAAGCATCAGCACGGTGAGGAAGGCTGCCACGCCGGGCCGTGTGGAGGCGAGGCCCGTATAATCAGAAATCTCCAAACGGCGCTCTCCCGGTCCCGCCAGGTGAGCGATGAGGAGAAAGGCCGCCACATTCATCAGAGCGTAGCCGGCGAGGTAGAACAACACCGCGGAGGTGCCCTCGCTGCCGCCCGCCGTGATCCCCACGAGGATGTACCCGGCGTGCGCGATAGAAGAATAAGCCAGTAAACGTTTGACGTTGGACTGCCAAAGGGCAGCCAGATTCCCAACCGTCATCGTCAACACCGCTGAAATCCAGAGCAGCCAGAAGATGACCGGGCTCGCCGAGCCGGACGAACCCCCGCCGAAGCTCCCGATCATCACCCGCACCAGCACCGCGAAAGCGGCCGCTTTGGGCGCCGTGGAAAGGAAGGCCGTCACCGGCGCGGGCGCTCCCTGGTAGACATCGGGAGTCCAGATTTGAAACGGCACCGTAGAGACCTTGAACGCGAGTCCCACGAACATCAGAATGACCGCGAGCCACAGCAGTTGGGGACTTGACGCTGCAGAGTTGGAGGTCGCGAGCTGTTCGCGGACAACGGTGAGATTAACTGTGCCCGTAAGTCCATAGACGAAGGCGACGCCGTAAAGAAAAAAGGCCGTGGCAAAAGACCCCAGCAGAAAGTACTTTACCGCGGACTCGTTGGACAGGATCTCGCCGCGCCTATAGCCAGCCAGGATGTAAGTGGAGATGGACGAGATCTCCAGGCCGATGAAGACCATGATGAGGTCCGTGGAAGCCACCATGAAAGCGCCGCCCGCCGCCGCCATCAGGATCAGCGCGTAAAACTCTCCGTGGTCTACGGAGTCGCGCTCTAAATACGACATCGATCCCAGGATGGTGAGCGCAGCTATGGCCAGCAAGAGCTCGATTAAATAAATGCTGAAGCCGTCGTTTAAAACACTCCCGGAGAAGGCCGTGCCGGGGTAAGGCGCAATCTCGGCGGCACTGACTCCACCCAAAACCAGACCGGCGATCGCAATCCATCCCAATATTTTCTTTCGGGCAAGCGGGGTCACAGGCTCGAGCACAATCACCAGGATGGCGAAGACCGAAACGACCATTTCGGGCAGAATGTGCAGGAAGTCGATGGCGCTCACGTTGATCATCGCGTGGCACCTCCGCCTGCAATTTGGCCGCGGTCATTTGGGACTCGGGGCTCGGGGCTTGGCACCCGGGACTGAGGAGCGGCCATCCTGGCAGGCTGCCGCAGAAAACTGAGGACGGGGAGGGCTTTCAGACTCTCTGCGAAAACCCGCGGATTCCCGCCTTCGCGGGAATGACTGCCTTGGAGGCGTGCCCCAACATTTTCAATTCCGGTCGAGGGTGGCTGCGCGGCAGGCTTGAGTCCGCGCCGTTCCGCGGTCAAGTTCTCCGGACTTACGCGCTCGATTACCTGTGAAACCGTGGTGTCCATCTGGCGCAGGAACGGCTGAGGATAGATTCCCATGAAGATGATCACAGCTACGGTGGCCGTCAGCATCCAGCGTTCGCGTGCATTGCAGTCAGGAATTTCGCGATTCTTCTCGTTCGTCACCTCGCCCAGGAACACGCGCTGATACATCCATAACAAGTAGACCGCGGCCAGGATCACGCCGACCGCAGCCAGCGATCCGAAGACGGCGCGGGCATGAAACGCGCCGATAATAATGAGGAACTCGCCGATGAACCCGTTGAGCATGGGCAAGCCGAGGGAAGAAAGCGTCACAATCATGAAGAAGGTACTGAATACCGGAAGCGTGGTTCCAAGGCCGCCGAAATCCTTGATCAGCCGCGTGTGGCGCCGGTCATAAAGCATCCCCACCATCATGAAGAGGGCGCCGGTGGAAACGCCGTGGTTCACCATCTGGTAGACCGCGCCTTCGACGCCTTCCATATTGAAGGCGAAAATGCCGAGCACCACAAACCCGAGGTGCGCCACAGAGGAATACGCCACCAGCCGCTTCAAATCCGGTTGCACCATGGAAACGAGCGATCCATAAATAATGCCGATGACCGCCAGGATGCTGAGCAGAGTGGCAAACTCGCGCGAGGCGTTCGGGAACAGCGGCAGGCAGAAGCGCAGCATTCCGTACGTGCCCATCTTCAGCAGCACGCCGGCTAGCACCATCGAGCCCGCGGTGGGCGCTTCGGTGTGAGCGTCTGGCAACCAGGTGTGGAGCGGGAACAGGGGGACCTTGATCGCGAATGCCACCAGGAAAGCCCAAAACAGAAAGCCTTCCGTTGTGGGAGAGAGCGGCACGGAGTGGCTGGAAAGCTTCCCCAGAATCTGCGCGTAATCAAAACTGCCCGTCCACTCGTAGAGAAAGATGATGCCCACCAGCATCAGCGCCGAGCCCACCATGGTGTAGAGAATGAATTTCACCGCGGCGTAAACCTTCCGGCCGTGGCCCCAGATGCCGATGAGGAAGTACATGGGAATCAGCATGACTTCCCAGAAGACAAAGAACAGGAACAGGTCGAGGGAAAGAAAGACGCCGATGCACCCGGCTTCGAGAGCCAAAAGGAAGATGAAGAACTCCTTCACTCGCTCGGTGATGCCCGTCCACGAGGCCAGAATGCTGAGCGGGGTCAGAAAGCCCGTCAGCACCACGAGGATGAGGCTGAGCCCGTCGATCCCCAGGTGATAGTGAATGGGCGGCGAGGTGATCCAGGAGTAGTCCTCTTCCCACTGAAAACCGGTCACGCCGCGGTGAAAGCCGAATAGCAGGATGAGCGTCAACACAAAGGTGGCGAGGGAAAACACCAGTGCCACCCAACGGATTCGCGCTACCGCCGTTGCCGGAACGAAGACAAGGGCCAGCGCCCCGATCAGGGGCAGGAAGGTGACCAACGTCAGGATGTGATCGTGAGATGACATCAGACCCCGTCTCTACAACCCCCGCGTGACCTGAAACCCAAATCGAGATAGTTACCATTTGACAGTATGTGACGTGTAAAACGGCGACCTGCTCTCACTCGTGGCGCTCCCACCGGCTCGACTGATGAAGGAATAAGATCCTTAATTATCATGTACATTCCGACAATCTCAACGTAACATAAATGATTTCACTAAGATATCATAGACCCGCGCAGTTTTCTTGGACTGCAAATTACGTTAACTCGATTATAATCAGGTACATTCCAGGTTGGCTGAGCCTAAGTAGCGTGTTTTCATGTGCATTCCAGGGTATTCTCATTTGTCCCATTTTTCTCATTCTCGATCCTTTATTATCAATAACATTCCAGGGTACCCCAAAAATTTTATGGGGGGGGCCCCGTTCTTGCCTGAGACAGCGGATCGCGACCCTCCGTCGCGTTGGTTCTGCTTGACGGCATCATCGCCCTCTTTTGTCAAGTCCATCGTCCGGTCCGGTCGCGCCGTCTTGCCGAAGCGCTGATGCACGTCCAGTATCGCGGTCGTAGGGCCCACCCTTGGGCCGGCCTTGGGCCGGGGCAAGCCCCGACCCTACATCGCGGATACGCTACCGCCACAACAAATATCCCACCCAGGCCACGGCTCCCAGTAGTACCCAGGCAGCGTAATTACGAATTTCTCCAGACTGCATTCGCCGCAAGGCCTGCCCGATCTCAGCCGTGGCTTCGGCGGAACCATTCACGGCGCCGTCGATCACGCCGGTATCCACATCCTGCCAGAGGACCTTGTTAGAGGTCTCGTAAAGAGGTCTCACCACGAGCCAGTTGTAGAATTCGTCCACCCAGTACTTGTTCACCAGCGTCCTGTAGAGGTCGCTGAAAGAGGCTGCGAGCCGCTCCGGAAGCTCAGGCGACCTCAGATAAAACCAATAGGCGATGAGAATTCCGAAGCCGGCGAACGCCAGCGAGATGGCCATGAGCAGCAGCTCGTTTGCCTGATGGGGAGCGGCGCTGCTCACACTCGCCAGCAGACTTTCGGACCTGCCGAACACCGGCTCCAAGTAGTGATCGAAGGCTTCACCGCCGCCCAGCGCCTTGGGCAGGCTCACCCACCCGGCGAGAATCGAAAACACCGCCAGCACCATGAGCGGAATCGTCATCTTCGAGCTGCTTTCGTGAACGTGATGCTCCAGCTCGGGGTCAACCCGGGACTTGCCACAGAAAGTCAGAAAGAGGCCCCTGAACATATAGAAAGCAGTGAGTCCCGCCGTGAGGGTCGCCAACCAGTAAAGCCAGGGCGCACCAAGGGGGCCCTGGTAGGCGCCGGCCAGAATCTCGTCCTTACTGAAGAAACCCGCGAAGCCCGGAACGCCGCTGATGGCCAGCGTCGCCACCAGGAAAGTCCAGTAGGTGGTTGGCATTTTGTGGCGCAGGCCGCCCATGTAACGCATGTCAAGCTGGCCGCTCATGGCGTGCATCACGCTACCGGCGCCGAGGAACAGCAGCGCTTTGAAACAGGCGTGGGTCATCAGGTGGAAGATGCCGGTGGCGAAAACGGCAGCGCCGCAGCCTACGAACATGTAACCGAGCTGGCTGATGGTGGAGTACGCCAGCATGCGCTTGAGATCGTTCTGGCACAGCGCGATGGTGGCGGCGAAAAATGCCGTGAGGCAGCCGACGGCGCTTACGGTTTCGAGCGCGCGCGGCGCGTGCACAAAGAGCACATTCGATCGCGCCACCATGTACACGCCAGCCGTCACCATGGTGGCCGCGTGAATCAAGGCGCTCACCGGCGTGGGACCTTCCATGGCGTCCGGCAGCCAGACGTACAGGGGAAGCTGAGCGGACTTCCCTACAGCACCCAGGAAAAGTAAGAGGCAGGCGATGGTGAGGGTATACTCGTGGTCACCTAACCCAAGGCCGGCAACCTTCGGGAACAACTCAGGGAAGTTGACGGTGCCGAAAGTCCAGAAGAGCAGCGCAACGCCCACGGTAAAGCCCGCGTCACCGATGCGAGTGACAATAAAAGCCTTCTTACCCGCGTCGGAGGCCGATTTCTTGGGGAAGTAAAATCCAATCAGCAGGTAAGAGCACAGGCCTACGCCCTCCCAACCCACAAACATGACGGGGTAACTGGCGCCCGTAACCAACATCAGCATCATGAAGAGGAACAAGTTGAGGTAACAGAAAAAGCGATAGTAACCGCCTTCGTGCTCCATGTAGCCGCGCGAGTAAAGATGAATGAGAAAAGCGATGACGGTGACCGTACAGGTCATCACCAGCGTGAGGCGGTCATAGTAGACGGCGAAATCAGAATGGAACGCGCCGGCCTGAATCCACGTGAAATAGCTATGGACAAAGGGAGCCGTATCCGGTCCGAGGTGTGAGCTAACGGCCGCCGCGATGGCAAATACCGCCGCCAGCCCCGACGCCCCGCAGCCGATGGCCGACACGAGACCATTCGAGAAACGGCGACCGAAGATACCGTTCAAGGCCGCCCCGGCGAGCGGGGGCAAGAGCATGAGAAGGAGCAAGATTTCCATAACGACAGTAGACAGTAGGGGCAGGCCTTGTGCCTGCCCTGGGCGCCCAGAAGGGGCGCCCCTACAGTTTCATTGAGTCCACATCATCGATCGCCAAAGAATCTCGGTTGCGGTACAGCGCCACGATAATCGCCAGGCCCACTGCGGCCTCGGCGGCGGCTACCACGATCACAAAAATCACGAAAATCTGGCCGTCCAAGTCCGGCAAGTGCCGCGCAAAGGCGATAAACGCCAGGTTGACGGCGTTCAGCATCAGCTCGATACACATAAAGACGGTGATCACGTTGCGCCGGATGACGAAACCGGCCACGCCAAGCGTGAAGAGGATCAGGCTGAGCACGAGAACGTGAGAGAGCGGGATCATGTCTTGGAGCTAACCTCACTGAGTTAGAAGACAGAAGTAAGAAGACAGAAGCAAGAACCCGGAAGCCAGAATGTACTCTTCCCGAGTCCGCGGCTGTGGCGAGTTCCTCAGTTCGTTCCTTCCCTTCTTAGGAGGTTCTGTTCTTCTTACTTCTTACTTCTTACTTCTTACTTCTGGCTTCTGTCTTCTAACTTCTAAAACTGCCTCTTTGCCAAAACCACCGCCCCGATGATGGCTACCAAAATCAAAAGCGACGTCACCTCAAACGGGAGCACGTGGGTGCCGAAGAGCCGTTCGCCGATGGCGGTAGGACTGGCGTTGAGAGCCTGCCCGCTGCCGACGACCGCGAGACCGAAATGCCTCCACACCACCGTTACGAGTTCTACCAAAAAGACGGCTAGCAACGGCGGCCCCGCCCAGCGCGCAAACTTCGGGGTGTCGCGGCTGGGGCCTTCGCGCCCGGCGTTCAGCAGCATGATCACCAGAACAAACAGTACCATGATGGCGCCGGCGTACACGATCACCTGGACCATGGCGACGAACGGCGCTCCCAGCAGCAAATAGATGAGCGCCAGCAACGCCAGCACCACGATGAGCGAAAGCGCGCTGTAAACCGGCGTGCGCTGCAGCACCACGCTGAGTGCCGCAATCACCGCCAATCCGCCCGCAATGTAAAAGAGAATTTCCATTTCGGTTCATCGCGCCGCTAACCGCGTACGGTTGCGGTTACGCGCCGCACGGCCCGCACACGCTCTAATTCAGTTGTTCTCAGTTTGCGAACCAGAACTCACCACAGAAAGCACAAAGAACACGGAGAAGAATCTCTGTGTGCCACTGTGATCTCTGTGGTGAGTCCTTGCTTTACTTTCGTCCGACGCCTCATTTCCCGTTTCGCCGAATCGATTTGTCGAAGATATCGATCAGAGCGTTCAGCTTGCCGTCCGTCTCCGAATGAACCTCCTCAAGGCGCGCGATGGCCCTTTCGTGGCGGCGAATGTCAGACCGCAACGAGACGCCGTATCGCGCGAGCCGGCCTACAAGGTGGTTATTCTGGGCGACGAGGCGCTCCAGCCGGTCCAAGCGCTTTTCAGCCTGCTGAAACCGAATGTTCGCCTTAGCGAAGTTCGCCTCGGTGAGCGCCTGTTGCTCGAGAATGAATTCCATCGTCTTTTCTACGTTCATCTCCAACTCCCTTTTCAGATGCCTTCCGTTACGTCCCAGTGAAATCAGCTCGAGTGTACCCACGCCACCACCGCACTCGTCAGCACCACATTCAGAAGGCCGAGGGGCAGCAAAACTTTCCAGCCGAAAGCCATCAACTGATCATACCGGAAGCGAGGCAGCGTGCCGCGAACCCAAATATAGAAGAAGAGAAAGCAAAAAACCTTGAGGCAGAACCAAAAGACGGGCAGAATCACGCGCACCCAGTAAGGCCCAAACGACGGGCCCAGCCAGCCCCCGAAAAACAGCAGCGTGGCCAGCGCCGATACCGTGACCATGTTCGCGTACTCCGACATGAAGAAAATCGCGAACTTGAAGCTGCTGTATTCCGTGTGAAAGCCGGCCACCAGTTCGGTTTCGCCTTCGGGAAGATCGAAAGGGATCCGGTTGGTCTCAGCGATGGCCGCGACGAAATAAACCAGAAATCCCAACGGCTGGAGGAACAGGTTCCAACGCGGGAGCAGCGAAAGCACGCCGCTATGCGCCCACAATCCCGACTGCTGATTCACGATTTCGCGCAGGCTGAGCGTGCCGGCCAGGAGCAACACTCCCACCACGCCCAGCGTGAGCGAAACTTCATAGCTGATCATCTGCGCGGAGGAGCGCAGCCCGCCGAGGAGCGGGTACTTGCTGTTTGACGACCAGCCTGCCAGGGCTACGCTGTAAACGCCCAGCGACGTGACCGCGAAGATGAACAACAGGCCGACGTTCAGATCGGTGATCTGTAGCTTAATCTCGTGGCCGAACAGCGAGAAGCTCTCACCGAAAGGAATGACCGAGATGGAGAGGAAGGCCATCAGGAAGGCGAGGAACGGCGCCAGCCAGTACACCAGAGGGTCTGCCTCCAGCGGGGCGATGTCTTCCTTGAACATGAACTTCAGTCCGTCGGCGAGAGGCTGAAGCAGGCCGTGAGGGCCCACCAGGTACGGCCCCCAGCGTGACTGGATGTGGCCGATCACCTTGCGCTCGAGCCAGGTGAGATAGGCGATGGCCGTCAGCAAAACGAACATGATGACGGCGATCTTGATCACCGACTCGACGATCAGGAACTCAAGACTAGAAGATGTGGCCATGAGGTCTTTTAGCTTCGTCCACCGAGTTCAGAGCCCAACTGAAGCGGCTGACGGTGCCCGAGGTGAAAAGGGTGTCGTGTGACGAGAATACCAGGTCTGGGCGCTCAAGAGCCGGCGGCGCACCCTGGGGTCGCGTCATCACGGCCCGGCCTACCAGCAGGCTGGGCAGCGCGATGGCGTAACCCGGGACGTGAGTGATGATTTCACGCAGCACGTCTTCCGAGGAGCGGTAAGGCCAGGAGTGGCCCAGCCCGCGCGCCAGCGCCACGATGATTTCGAAATCGCTCCGCGTGCCGGCCTTGCGCATCGTCTTCTTGATGGCCTGCGCCTGGCCGCAGGTATTGGTGACGGTACCTGCTTTTTCGGCAAAGGTGGCAGCGGGCAGCACGACGTCTGCGAATTCGGTGGTTTCGGTGGGGAAAAGCTCGGCCACCACGAGCAAGCTGAGCCGGCCCAGCAACTCTCTGGGAAGCTGAAACGTCTTCACCGGGTTCGACCCGACAACCAGCAGAGCCTGGATGGCGCCGGATTCGATGGCGTCGAATATTTCGCGCAGGTTCCTGCCAGGCTGGGCCGCGAGCGGCATTTCCCACACGGCTTCGTAACGCGACCGCCACTCGGATGACCCCACCGGCTGGTATCCGGGGAGCGAGCCGGGCAGAACGCCCATATCGGCGGCGCCGCGCGAATTTGCGTAATCGCCGAGCGCGATGAAGCGCGTGTGGCCCGGCAGGCCAAGGCCCCAGCGCACGAGTTCACGTACCGCCTCGCCCTGAATTTCGTCGCCGAAGATGACGACGGTGTCCGATTCCTTGGCGATTTTGTCGCGCAGAGTAGTGATCTCAGCCGAGCCACCATCTCCAGCCAACTCGCGCACGGCTGCGGCTTCCTCACCCACACCGACCTTGGCGAACACCGCCGCTTGGCGCAAGGCCAGCTTGACCTCCGAGCGATTGACCACGTAAAGGCGGGCGTTGTTCTGCCGCACAGCCTGGCGGATTTGATACGCCAGCAACGGATGCTGCTGCGTGGGGTCATTGCCGATCAGCAGGACGCTGGAGGCGCGCGCTACGTCCTCCATAGAAGCGTAACGGTCGCTGGCGCCCGCTTCGCTGAGCGAGCTGACCAGTGTCGAAAAGTCGCCGGTGCGGTGATGGTCGACATGGTTCGTCTTGAGGATGGTGCGCGCCAGCCGCTGCAAAAGGTAGTTCTCTTCGTTCGTCGTTCGATTGGAGCCGATGACGGCCACGGAGCCGGGTCCGTGCTTTTCGAGAACGTCCTGTAGGCGAGCGGTGGTGAGGTCGAGCGCGTCCTCCCAGGAAGACGCCTCCTGTTTGCCATTGTGCCGCACCAAGGGCGCCGTCAGCCGCCGCTCACTGTTGACAAAATCCCAGCCGAAGCGCCCCTTGGCGCACAGGAACTCGCCGTTAAAGCCGGAGTGGTCGCGATTGTTAGCTCGAATGATCTCGTTGTTTCGCACCGAAAGGGTGGTTTTGCAGCCGTCGCCGCAGTGGTTGCAGATGGTTCCCGTGTAGGTCAGCTCCCAGGGGCGCGTCTTGTAGCGATACGTGCCGCTGGTGAGGGCGCCCACCGGGCAGATGTCGACGCACATGCCGCACTCTTCGCACTCCAGATGTTCGCCGTGGTTGGGAATGATTTCGCTATGCGAGCCTCGAAAGCCGATGCCGTAAGCATTCACGTCCATGCCCTCATCGCAAACGCGAATACAGCGATAGCACAGAATGCAGCGCGGCCGGTCATAGTAAACCAGGCTTGAAAACTTCAGTTCGTCTTGATGCTGCTTGGTCTCAATGAACCGGGTTTCCGCAGCGCCATAGCGAAATACGGCGTCCTGCAGCTCACACTCGCCGCCCTTGTCACACACCGGGCAGTCCAATGGGTGATTGGTGAGCAGGAACTCCAGCATGGCCTTGCGTCCGTTCACCGCTTCGGGATGCTGGGTGTTCACCACCATTCCGTTGCTCACAATGGTGGTGCAGGCCGTCTGAAGCTTGGGCATCTTCTCGATGGAGACCAGGCACATGCGGCACGCGCCCTGCAGCGCGAGGCCCGGGTAATAGCAAAATGAGGGTACTTCGCTCCCCACCTGCTTGGCAGCCTCAATCAGGAGCGTACCCGTGGGTACGGCGACGGGTTTGCCGTCGATCGTCAGATTCACTGTTGCGGTTGCGTCAGCCATGTTCCTAAATCGGGATTCGGGGTTCGGTTTTCGGGGTTCGCGGTTTCGCTGAACACTCAGCGCATGACCCTTTTAACGTCTCCTCAGAGCCTGCACCAGGCGATTCAGCATTTGACCAATTCTTTCAACCAGGGTCTGGCACGTCCGTAATTGCTCAGGTCGAAGGTAGCCGAGTTCTTGGGCAATAATCAGGTGCGTTTCAGCCTCCATTAGCGAGCCGCGCGCAACCAACAGAAACTGGATATATTCTCCGGCCGTACCGCGTCCCCAACCTTCGGCGATGTTTGCCGGTACTGACGCCGCTGCTCTTCGGACCTGCGAAGTCAGGCCGAATCGCTCGGACCCAGGAAAGGTTGCCGTGACCTTGTAAACGTGCGTTGCGAACTCCTTGGCCAACTGCCATACCTCAAGTTCCTTGTAATTCTTCACTGCAATCCATTACCAGAACCGAACACCGAACCCCGAACACCGAACCCCGTGTCCTATGCTGCGACCGGCCTACTCTCGAAAGGGCATTCACCCAGTCTCACGTGTTCATCAAACTCATTTCGGAACTTCTTCACGATACTGATGGTGGGCATGGCAGCAGCATCACCTAGGGGGCAAAGCGACTTCCCCAGGATGTTGTAAGAAATATCGAGCGCTGTGTCCGGATCACCCATCGAACCGCCACCGCCATGGAAACGATCAAGCAGGGCTTTCAGCCAAGTCGTGCCCTCGCGGCAAGGTATGCACCAGCCGCAGGACTCGTGCGCGTAGAACTTCATGATGCGTTGCGCCACCTTCACCATGCACGTGTCTTCATCAATCATCACCACGCCACCGGAGCCCAGCATCGACCCGATTTTGGCGAGCGAATCAAAATCCATCGGCACGTCGATTTCGTCGGCTGTCAGCAACGGGCAAGAGGAGCCTCCCGGGATGACGGACTTCAGATTCTTTCCGCCCGGGATTCCGCCGCCCACTTCCTCGATCATGCGTCTCAACGGGAAACCCATGGGCAGCTCATAGACCCCGGGCCGGTTGATGTGGCCGCTCAGGCAGAACAGGCGCGTGCCGCCGTTCTTGGGCGTACCCAATCCCGCGTACCACTCGGCGCCCTTAAGAATAATGTGGGGCACACATGCCAGAGTCTCGACGTTGTTGATAATCGTTGGGCAGCCGTAAACTCCCACCACCGCCGGGAAGGGCGGCTTCACCCGCGGATATCCTCGCAGGCCCTCGAGCGAGTTCAGCAGAGCGGTCTCTTCGCCGCACTCGTAGGCGCCGGCGCCGGTGTGAGTGGCGAGATCGAAGTCAAAACCAGAACCCAGAATATTCTTGCCCAGATATCCGCGTGAATAGGCTTCGGCCAGCGCGCGATCGAGGATCTCCATCAGGTAGCGATACTCACCGCGAATGAAAATGTAGCCCTGGTGCGCTCCGATGGCGTAGCCGGCGATGACGATGCCCTCGATCAACTGGTGAGGGTCATACTCCATCAGCGGGCGATCCTTACACGTCGCTGGCTCGCTTTCGTCGGCGTTGCACACCACGTACTTCGGCTTGTCGATATTCTTCGGAACGAAACTCCATTTCAACCCGGTATTGAACCCCGCGCCGCCGCGGCCGCGGAGTTGCGAATTCTTCACCTCGTTGATGACGGCATCGGGCCCCATCTGAAGCGCTTTCTGCAGCCCCTTGTAGCCATCGTGAGCCAGGAAGACGTCGATCGAGGTCGAGTTCGGCAGATGAAAGCGTCCGCTGATCACCTTGACTTCCAGCGGCGAGCCCTTCATGTAGGATTGGTAGTCGCTCATGCCTTGCCGTTGGCCTTAAATTCCTCAATCAGCCGGTCGATTCTCGCCGGCGTCAAATTCTCGTAAAAATCATAATTCACTTGCATGGCTGGCGCGCCGCAACAAGCGCCAAGACACTCAACCTCTTCCAGCGAAAAGACACCATCAGGCGTCGTCTGCTTGTGACCGATGCCCAGGCGTTTCGAGCAATGATCGAGAATCTCCTCGCCGCCCAAAAGCTGACAGGAGACATTCGTACAAACTTGGAAGTTGTACTTCCCTACCGGCTGGCGGTGGAGCATCGAGTAGTACCCGATGTCCTCGACCACCTCGATGGGCCGCACCTCGACACGCCGGGCAATCTCTTCAATTGCCTCATCGGTGATATACCCAATCTCGTCCTGCGCGAACAGCAACAGAGGCACAATCGCCGATCTCTTCACCGGATAGCGCGCGATCACCTGGTCGAACTTGGCCTTGAGATTGTCGGATAACATCCGTTCTCCGGGATTCGGGGTTCGGTTTTCGGTGTTCGCGTCCTCGCGCCAGCGGGAAGACAGAATCTTCCTGGGCCAAACCCAAATCCCGAACCCCCTCTTCTACCTATCGATCTCTCCCAGTACCACGTCAATGCTTCCAATACATGCTACGACATCCGCGATCAGCCGCCCTTCGATCAGCTTGGGAAGGGCTTGCAGGTTAGCGAACGACGGCGCTCGCTCGTGGCAACGGAAGGGCCGCGGCGAACCGTCGCTGACGACGTAAAACCCGAGCTCGCCGCGCGGCGACTCGATGGATTGATAAACTTCACCGATGGGCGGGTGAAAACCTTCCGTCACAATCTTGAAGTGGTAGATCAGCGCCTCAATCGAAGTCTTCATGCTCTCGCGTTCGGGCATCACAATATGCGGAGCATTGGCCTTCACAGGTCCCTCGGGAAGCCCGTCAATAGCCTGACGGACGATCTTGACGGACTCCCTCATCTCTCCGATCCGCACCATATAGCGGGCAAACACATCGCCTTCGGGCCGCGTGGGAATCTCAAAATTAAATTTGTCGTAGCTGGAGTAGGGCTGGCTCTTGCGCACGTCCCACTTCACGCCTGAGCCTCGCAACGACGGACCGGAAAGTCCGAACGCGACCGCGTCCTCGGCCGAGATTTGACCCACGCCCTGGGTTCGCCTCACCCAGATGGGGTTCTTGGTGAGCAGTCCTTCGTATTCGTCGATGCGGGCAGGAAATTTCTTAAGAAACCTGTCCACCCGCTCCACCCAACCCAGCGGGGGCTCCAGCGCGAGCCCGCCGATGCGGAAGTAACTGGTCATCATGCGCTGGCCGCCCACCATCTCAAAGATGCGGAGGATATCTTCGCGCTCACGAAAGCAGTAAAGAAACACCGACATGGCGCCGATATCGATGGCGTGCGTGCCCAACCAGACCAAGTGACTTTGGATGCGAGTGAGTTCGGTCAGCGCCACACGGACGAACTGAGCCTTGGGAGGGATTTCCAGCTCCAGCAGCTTCTCTACGGCGAGGCAATAGCCCAAATTGTTAGAGAGTGGGGCGAGATAATCCATCCGGTCAGTGAGCGTGATGTTCTGCGAATAGGTGAGGTTTTCGAATGACTTCTCGAAGCCCGTGTGGAGATAGCCGATATCGTAAATCGACCTTACTACGGTCTCGCCGTCGAGCTCCAGCACCAGGCGCAGCACGCCATGGGTGGAAGGATGCTGCGGTCCCATGCTGAGCACCACACGCTCTTCCTGGCCGGGAACTCTCTCCAGCGTCAGCGGCATTAGCGGTACCCCTCCACCGGATAATCCTTACGTAACGGGTGGCCTTCCCAATCCTCGGGGAGCACAATTCGGACCAGGTACGGGTGACCTGTGAAATAGATCCCAAAGAGGTCAAACACCTCGCGTTCGAAGGCGTTAGCGGCCGGCCAAACCTGCACCATCGAGTCCACCCGGGGGTCATCGCCTCCCAAGCGAACTTTCAAGCGCAGCCGCCGATTGTTTTCGATCGAATACAAGTGGTAGACCGTCTCAAACCGAGGCTCGCTGGGATAGTGGTCAAGAGCAGTCAGGTCGGACAAATACTTGAAGCTGAGCTCCCGGTCGTCTCGCAGGAACTCGCACACCTGCCGCAAATTCACAGCGCGAATGCGCACCGTGAGCTCGCCACGAAATAGTTGTACGTCTTCCACGGCCTCCGGATTGAATTCCCGAAGCTTCTTCACCACGGCGTGACTTTCAGCATCAGCACTCATGAGATAGGGTTCCCCGTCCCAACGCCGGCGCGGGGCGAACAGCTCATTTCACTAAAGATTTTCTGGGCGCCAGGACCTGAACCAGGCTGACGGCGGGCGGTTGACACTGAAGTGCGCCAAGAGGCTGGCGATATCTTCAGCGAGTCCAGTCCAAGGCGCCTTTCTTCCAGACGTACACAAACCCCGCCAAGAGGACGAGGATGAACACCAGCATCTCAAAGAAGCCGAACCAATGGAGCTCTTTATAAATGACCGCCCAAGGGAATAAAAATACCGTCTCCACGTCAAACAGGATGAAGAGCATCCCGACCAGGTAGAAACTGATGGAAAAGCGCCCGCGCGCGTCTCCCACCGGCGGGCTGCCGCACTCGTAGGGCGCCAGCTTGGCGCGCGTCCGGGGCTTCCGGCCCACGAAAGCGGAAGCTCCAATGATAATGCCGCCCAACGCTGCGACGATCACAAATTGAATTAAAATCGGAACGTATGGCTGTAACATTTGCTGCGCAACGGCGAATTGCAGTGCCTTCTAAGCAACTAGTATCGGAGCGCGCAAATCAGCGTGTCAAGCTCTTTCGACGCTGGCTCTGTCACGCTGGCATTGGCGCGGTTGCCGTGCCGCTTGCCGGAGGATGAGTGTGATTTCCGTTTCGCTGAACGGCGAGACTCGTGAAATACCGGGTGGCCTCAATCTGGAAGCTCTGGTCGAATGGCTGAAAGTGCCCGCTGACCGGGTGGCTATCGAGCGGAACCTGGAGATCGTTCCCCGGCGGCTTTGGCCCGAAACAATGATTGGGGACGGCGATCGCCTGGAGATTGTCCACTTCGTGGGCGGCGGAACTCAGGACTGAGAAGTTACGAACCCGAGATCCGTCAACAGTCAACACTCCTCAATGGGATCGCCAGTCATCCCAATCCTCCAAAGTGGCCTTCGCCATCGCCGCCGCGGCTTGATGGAGCCACAGGGTTCCCCGGCTTCGCAAGTCCCGAAGCACCGACTTCACGGCGGTGCGGCTGCCCAGGTGCACGTTTGCCGTTTCGAAACCCATTTCGTAAAGCAAGCGCGATTCGTCGCGCTCCTTCGGTAGCGAGGATAGTTCGACCTTCGTGCAATCGGGCGCCAGCCGGCGGACAATCCAGCGTCCTTTGAGGTGAACAAACGGATCGCGCGAACGAACCGATCTCGTTAACACATCCTCGTACCGAATACCCCTGGCGGCCCGCCCCTTGCCGGCCCAGTGGTAAGCCGAAGGGGCCAGCGCCTTGGCTTCTCTTGCAAGCTTCCCTCCGCGCCAGTCGGCCAGCGCCATAAACCTCTCTCTTCCCAGGCTCCCCAGACCTGCTACACGGTGAGCCACCCGGTAATGAAGGCCCTTCTCAGGCATCAATTGTTTCAAGGCGCGCACAGCACTCTTGGGGACACGGCCTTTGAAGGTGGGCAGGGCGTCCATTCTCTCCCAGTAGCGCGCGGGGTCGTGCGCCTCGCTGGTCGCCACCGTTCTCAGCCAATGATGACTCTCGCCCAGCACAATCGGGCTCCCTCCCCGCGTTAGACCTGCCTGATAGCCTTCGAGTATCGATTGGCAGGCGTCCTTGACGCCGATTCTCAGGTGATCGGAGGCGATGGCGAAGTGCGCGCTTGTCGCCAGGCGCACCAAGTCAATTGTGTAAGGAAAGGTGCACGCTTCGTCGAAATCGTTGATACCCCACACCAGCCGTCCTTCGATGTCCCGCCAGGTACCAAAATTCTCCACGTGAAGATCGCCCACTGCCAAAACCCTCGGGGCTCGCGACTGCTCGGGGCATACCTCCGGCCAAAGCTGGCACCAACGGTAAAACGTCGCGCGTAGAAAACGGAACGTATCGGCAGCCATTTCCCGGTGCTTGAGCTCCAAGTCGGCCTTCACGATACGCAAGTGGCCACCGAGCCACGCCTCATAGTTCTGTGTTGCTTTTTTGATCCTCATCCGGCCTCGAAGGGCGAGCTACTCTGCGCGTCAACTACATTCTTTCCGAGGGTAGCACTCTCTTAAGTCTCGGCTCGGAGCCGCTTCAGCGCCATCGGCCCAAACAGCGCATGTCTTCATGCGTCTGTGCCGTGACTTCACGGGTGTGGTTTATGCGCCGGGAGGAGATCCCGTTAACTTATTTAGCAATAAAGACGTAGCTGCTTGTTTCCTGTTTTTTGACCGTGCTAGATTCAACGTCTATGAAAAACCAGGCGTGTCCATTCTGCGGATCCTCGAAGAGCACTCCATCGCCGAGCGGCGAACATCTCATTTGCGCGAGCTGCCAGCACATCATCGTGATCAGGCCCGGCGCCAAGACCCCGGGCAGACGCCCCAGCGGCAACACGCGCACTCGCTCGAAATCGGCGGCTGCGCAATCGGGCAGCTAGATCTCGTGACCGCATTTCAATATTGTTCGTGACGGAGTGCCGATGCTGCTGCCATGCAGGGGCACTGCTGCGCCGCACCGTCGGTTAGGCCGAGCGTCGTCCCGCCTCCAGCACCTGTTCGCGCGCTACTTTCAGGCTCTCGACGGCGTCGCCGGTGGGCAGGAACTCCATCGCCATATAGCGATCATACCCAAGCGACACGAGCTTCTTGTAAATGTTCGTGTAGTTGATTTCGCCCGTGCCCGGCTCGTGCCGCCCCGGCACGTCAGCAATGTGGACGAGATCGACCAGAGCCACATTCTTCTCCAGCTTCTCGATGAGATTCCCTTCTGAGATCTGTTCGTGAAAGAAATCGTAGAGGAAGCGTACCTGCGGGTGGTTCACCTCCTTAATCACCTCAAAGCCCTCGGCAACCGAGGTCAAAAAGTATTTGGGGTTCTCCTCGGGATCGATGTTTTCGAGGAGTATCCTTACGCCGCGGCCCTGAACCAAATCTGCGGCCCTTTTCAGTCCTTCAACGCAGCTCGCGTGCTGAGCGTCGTGGCTTAGGCTGGGAACCTTGTTGCCGGTCAATACGATCAATGCCGGACATTCCAGCTTTTCCATCGCGGGCAAGAGGGTTTTCACGTCGGTGAGAAATGCCTCGCGCTGCGCCGGATCGGCGAGGCTATGTTCCACGCCTCCGGTGGCATCGAAGCTGATTCCCAGCCGCCGGCGCGTCTGGGCCACGTTCTTGAACTCGGTCTCCGACCACTTCTTGAACTCTCCCACCAACTCCACATTGCTGTATCCGGCGCTCGCCACCTTTTCGAGGCGCTGCTCGAAGGGGAGATGCGTAAACACCGTCCACAACATCACGGACAGCTTGAAAGGAACGCCGCTATCCGGGGCGGCAAGTCCCTCCGGCCGGCCATATGCCGGGTTAGTGTCAGCAGGCTGCGAAGCAGCCGACAAGCCAGCCGCGTCCAAGGCGCTTCCACCGAGGGCGCCCAGCGCCAAGTTTCGAGCACCCGTAAGGCAAAAATCACGGCGATTCATGAGAGCCCTCCTGTTCGTGCCTGCTTCGCGAGGTAGTCACAACCATGACAAACCAATGCCATCATGGTGAGCGTCGGATTCTGGCAGCCGCTCGACACAAAAGCGCTTCCGTCCATCACAAACAAGTTCTTCACGTCGTGTGACTGGCAATACTTGTTCAACACGGATTTCTTGGGATCATCGCCCATCCTGGCCACGCCGCATTCATGAATGGCGTGGCCGAAGGGATTGATGGTGTCTTGCATCGTAATGTCCTTGGCGCCGGCGGCTTCGATCATCTCAGCAGCGTCAACGGCGGCCTGCGTACCCAGTTTCTTTTCGTTCTCGCCGTAGGCCGCATTAAAGCGCATCACGGGAATACCCCAGGCATCTACGGTGTTCTTGTCCAGCTCGCACGAGTTTTCCCATCGCGGCAGGCACTCGCAGAATGCGCCCACGCCCATTCCGTACTCGCCCTTGCGGACTTTCATCTTAAAGGTTCGCCCGTAGCCTTCGGCGTTCATACTGAAACCGGCGCCCGCTCCGCCCTGATAGCCATAACCGCGGATGAAGTCTGGATGGCGTTCCGTTACATTGCGGTAGCGGATCACGTAGATGCCGTTGGGGCGGCTCGGCGGACCGGCCCACGGCCGCGGATCGATTCCCGGCATGCTTCCCGAAGCGCCGAAGCCGGTGGCGTGGTCCATTAGGTAATGCCCGAGGGCGCCGCTCGAGTTGCCCAGCCCTTTCGGAAACTGGCGCGTCGTCGAGTTCATCAGGATGCGGCAGGATTCGAGCGCCTGCGCGCACAGCACCACCGCCTTCGCGCGCAACTCACGCGTTTCGCGGGTGAGTCGCTGCGCGTAACGGATACCCGTGGCGCGCCCGGTGTCGGAATTTGTGGTGACGTGACTCACCACTGCGTCTGTGAACAACGTCAGCCGCCCGGTGGCCTGCGCGGCGGCAATAGTGGTGGTAGGACTGTTGAAATAGGAGTGCGTGATGCAGCCCCGCTCGCAGGGACCGCAATAGTGGCAGGCGGGCCGTCCGTTCAGGGGAGCCGTCAGATTCGCCGTCCGCCCGATGGTGACCGTACGGCCAAACTTCTCCTTCACGGCGTTCCGGAACGTGGTCTCACCGCAAGTCATGGCCATCGGCGGCTGGAACTGCCCGTCCGGAAGCTGCGGCACACCCTCTGCTGCGCCGCTGACGCCTATGAACTGCTCCACCTTGTCAAACCAGGGCCGCAGCTCGGCGTAGCTCAACGGCCAGTCCTCGCCGTAGCCGTCATGGCTCGCAGCCTTGAAGTCGAGATCGCTAAAGCGATAGCTCTGCCGGCCCCACACCAGTGACCGCCCGCCTAGAATGCGTACCCGGAACCAGTTGAAGGGCTTTCCTGGCTCAGCGGTGTAAGGGCTTTCGAAGTCGTTCACAAACCAGTCATAGTTGTATTCCATGCAGGCGTAGCAGCGCGTTTGGATGGGGCGCGTGCGGGTAATCTCGGGCGAGAATCCGCGATACTTGATCCGATAAGGCGCCACATGCTCGGTGAAATCCTTCTCGGGCACAAGATTCCGGCCGGCTTCAACGAGAGCGACGCTCAACCCCGCTTCAGTCAGTTCCTTCGCCGCCCACCCGCCGGTGGCTCCCGAGCCTACCACGATCACGTCGAACAGCTCCGTCGAGCCCTTTTGTGAGTCGCCAATCATGCTACCTCCCCAACGTGTAGAATCATACTCCCTCAACAGTCGACAGTCGACAGTCGAGTCGAATGGTGTCGAGTCGAATGGGTGTCGAGTTGAATGTTGACAGTTCACAGTCAACAGTTAGTTCACAGAGGTCAAAAGCCCTTTGCCTTTGCTCTTTGCTTTTAATCTTGACATTTTTAATCTTGACTCTTGACTTTCGACTCTCGGCTGCTGACCATTGACTCGGCTTTGGCTTTAACTGTTGACTGTCGACTGTTGACTGTTGACTGTTGACTGTTGTCAACCGATCTGATCCGGAGGAGAACGCGCATGGCCTCCCTGCCCGACAACGGAATGGTTCACCTCCGGAGCCCTTATTCAGTTCCGGAAACACTGAAGCGGCTCGAATCCTTGCTGCAGGCCAAGAATCTGGCGGTATTTGCGCGCGTCGATCACAGCGGCGAAGCCGAGAGAGCCGGGCTGGCGATGCGTCCCACGCAACTCCTTCTTTTCGGAAGTCCGAAGGCCGGCACACCCCTGATGGTCGCCTCGCCAACACTCGCTATCGATCTGCCGTTGAAGGCGTTGGCCTGGCAAGACACGGACGGCCAGGTGTGGCTCTCCTACAACAGCCCTGACTATCTCAAGCAACGGCATGGCTTCCCGGACGACTTGGTGAAGAACATCGCTGGCGCCGGCGCACTGCTCGAAAAGGCCGTAGAATAGCCGGGCAGCGCGCGGGTACTGGGTCATTTGCGGGGCAGAATTCTCAGAGGCGTTCAAATGACACCAGTACCAGCGCGCGCCTGCTCTTGACTGTCGACTGTTAACTCTTAGCTGTCGACTGTTCTTTGCGAGGATTCGTGCCGGAACCAAGTGCCAAGGAACACGGCCCGACGGCTAGCGAGAATGCCAATCGCGCCCGCGACCATCTTGCCAATGAGCGCACGTTTCTGGCGTGGGTGCGTACCGGCATTGCGATCGTGGTTTTCGGTTTTGCCATCGGACGCTTCGCGATTGCCATCCGCCAGTTCTTGCAGTTTCAGGGCAAGGCGTCACATACGACCGGGTTAACCGTCTGGTTCGGTACTCTCGCGATTGCCGGTGGCGTTATCTTGACGCTGGCCGGCCTGGTGCGTTATCGCCGGACTCGTGCTCAGTTGGATTCCGGCAGCTTCGAGCCCGCTGGTTTTCTGGTCGATTTGGTGGGGATTCTCGTGGCCTTGTTCGGCCTGGCGCTGGCCGGCTACCTGGTTTACATCGAAATGGGACCGTGAAGTGCAGTCGGCCCTTACGGCCGCTCCCCATGGATTCTCTTCCCGCGTCTGATCCGGGCCAATTCTCTGAGCGACTCTGTGGGCCGGTCGCGTTTGAAGACCATCTCCGTACGATCAGCCACTGCCAAAAGGGCATCGTAGAGGGGCTGGAATCTCTATTTTCTTCTCAAACTCCGGGCTAAAAGTCTCCGCTTTGATGTTCGTCCAAGGAATCGACCCGGCATTCCCGGCCCGCGACCAAAGGCCACACCAACTAGCCTACGTACGCGGAACGCTCGGCAGCCAGGGCGCACCGAAGCGACCCACCCAATATCAGACCGCTCGCATTTTATCCTTGACTTTCATATTAACCTATGATATAATATGTTGCATAATGTAAACAAAGGCTTTGCGCCGGTTGCACGGCGTCGCTTCTGAGGCTTGCACCCTCTCTTGGACGCTCGGACGCCGGCCAGGAGAACTCCTATGTCATTGATTCAAAAGCTTGCTTCAGCCGCCCAGCGGGCAGCCAATCAGGCCAACGGGCGCCAGTCCCAAGGTCCCGTGACAGCACAAGGCCTGCAGAATTCGCGAACCGCCAGGCTGAGACACGGCCTTTACGCCGAGTTCTTTGAGGAGACAATGGATGCTTTGGGTGAAGACCTTGGCGGCTTTGCGGAGCTGCAGGAGGCTCTGGTCCGCTACTGGCAGCCCCGGGACGCTTTCCGCGCCACCCTGGTGAAGCGCCTGGCGAGATTGATGTGGCAAATGGAGCGGGCCGATTGCCAGCAAGAAAGCATTGCCGTGGCACGGCTTCAAAGTGCTGAGGCGGAGAACGCCCGGCAGGCACGGCTGTGGGAGGGCAGGCACCGGGGGATGACCGCGGAGATCGAGCTCCTGCTCGGTGCCGTGAAGCGTCGGGACCTGAGTTACCTCGAAAGCGAAATCAAGGTTTGGCGCGCGATTGAAGAGAAGCCCAACGCCTGGGAAGCGCAAGTGACCGTCTCCCTGGAGCTTTTGCTGAACCCGTCCACAAGTGACGAAGACCGGCAGAAGGCCTACGCGCGGCTCGAGGAGCTACTCAGCGGGGCGATCGCGCACGAAACGGCGGACTACGAAGCCTACCAGCGGGAGATGCCGGCCAAAGCCACTTTGCGCTTGAGCGAGGAGTTGGAACGGCCGTCGGCGCCGCTGGGACGGAAGGCGGAGTCCCTTTCGCGCCAGATCGAACGCACCATCAAGCTGCTGCGGGATCTGAAAGCCGAGGACGAGCGTGCGGCGCCGGCCGGCCCGGGCGGAGAGGCCGGACAAGAGAGCGCAAAAGGCGAAAATGAAGGATGATCCCATCATGTTGTTGAAAACAAAGGAAAATGGATTTTAGTGAGAATTTTGGGAATTTTCGACATCGAATGGTAATTTTGGGGGGTGGTCCTGGGTATAGTGTTGTAGGGCCAGGGCTTGCCCTGGCCATAGGCCGGCCCCAGGGCCGGCCCTACTCCGCTTGTAGAATGTTGGGCCCTCGGGCGCGGTCATTTCGGATAAAAACCGCCCTCTCGCTTATAATTGGGCGTCTCGGGACTGCTGGGACGAAGACGTTCCGGTTGACGGATAACCGAGCCGAGGGTTCGATGAGGAGTCCAAGAAGGAAGTTTATAAAGAGCGCCGCGCTGGCTACCGGCGCAGCGTGGCTTGGGCGAGGCGCGCGCCTGATGCGCGGGAATCCGCTGGGGCTTGCGCCAGGGGTGCAGCTCTGGTCAGTGAGGGAGCAGCTCCAGAACGATCTGGAGGGCACCCTACGCCGGTTGGCTGCCGTCGGATATCGCGAGGTTGAGCTTTTCGAAACACCCAAGCAACCGGCCGATTTCAGAAAGCGCGTGGAAGACGCCGGGCTGAAGTGCGTGAGCGGGCACTTCGAACTGAAGGACCTCAAGGATCCCGTCACCATCGCCGCCGCGCAGACGCTGGGGCTGAGTTACATGATCCAGGTGTTTCCCGCGCTACCCGACTTTGCGGGCCAAAGCGTGGACGCCAACTTCCAGCAATTCGTTCCGCGGTACGAGAAGATCACACTTTCCGACTACAAGTGGAACGCTGAGCAGCTCAACCGATGCGCGGAGAACCTGAAGCGCCAAGGCATCCGCACCGGATACCATAATCACGCGATCGACTTCAAGGACTTCGGCGGCACGCGCGGCTTTGACGCGCTCATCCAGAATACTGATCCGACCCTGGTGTGCTTTGAGATGGACTGCGGGCACGTGATCCACGCAGGCCAGGACCCGATTGCTTACCTGAACAAATACCCGACCCGGATCGAATTGCTTCACCTCAAGGATTTGGCGCCGGGCTACCACGTCTCCACAAGTCTGGATACTGAGGATCAAGATACCAACACGGAAATTGGCTCCGGGAGCATCGATTGGAAGAAGCTATTCGAGACGGTGGCCCGATACGGCCACGTGAAGCACTATTTTGTGGAGCACGAAGGCAAAATGGCTCACCCGCCGCTGGAGGCCCTGCAGATCTCGTACAATTATTTGCAAAGACTTCGGCTCGACTGAGCAAGGGGAGTGCAGGCAGGTCGCCCCCTGAGGGAGACTGAGGCTCAAGATGAATAAGAGACGATTATTCGTTGGCTTGACGGCGTTCGCGGTGCTGGCGTGTGCGCCGGTTGCGCGCGCCGCCCCCGCCATTCGGGCGATGATTCTTGACGGCGAGTCTGGCGGCCCTTATCACGCTTGGCGTGAGACCACTCCGTGCCTGAAACGGATGCTCGAGGATACGGGTCTTTTCAAGGTGGACGTGGTGACGGCGCCTCCAGCCGGAGGCGATTTCAGCAACTTCAAGCCGGACTGGGACCACTACAAAGTCGTCGTGTTCAACTACGATGCGCCTGACGACCGCTGGCCGGCCGATCTGAAGTCATCGTTCGAGCAGTATGTGAAAGGCGGAGGAGGGCTGGTGGTGGTCCATGCCGCCGATAACGCCTTCCCGAAGTGGGCGGAGTATAACCAGATGATCGGCATTGGCGGCTGGCGAGGACGGGACGAGAAATCCGGTCCGCACTGGTATTTCAAGGACGGCAAGCTGGTGTCCGATCCTTCTCCGGAGGGCGCAGGCCAACACGGGGCGCGGCTGCCTTTCCAGGTGGAAAATCGGGTCACCGACCATCCCATCACCCGAGGCCTGCCGAGGGTGTGGATGCACGCCGGAGACGAGCTGTACGCGGGCCTGCGCGGTCCCGGCGAGAACATGACCGTCTTGTCCACAGCTTACTCGGATCCGGCGAACCACGGAACAGGCCGCAATGAACCCATCCTGATGGTGGTTGCGTACGGGAAAGGGCGCGTGTTCCACACCGTCATGGGACATGACCTGGCGGCGCTCAGTTGCGTGGGATTCATCACAACTTATCAACGCGGCGCCGAATGGGCCGCGACGGGCAAAGTTACGCAGAAGGTGCCGGCTGACTTTCCGAGCGCGGATAAGCCGAGTACGCGTGCCGCTTACCAGCCGCCGCCGGGCTGGGTCTCGCCGGGGGCGTCGCGAGCTGCCGCGCCGGCGCTTGATCCCACCATTTACCGCCACGTGTCCCGAGTGATTTGGGTGGTGAGTGACCTTGACCGCGTGGTGGACTACTGGCAGAAGCTGGGAATTCGCGACATCCGTCGCGACGGAGTGGTGACGTTTCCGGATTTGACTTACTACGGCAAGCCTGACGCGGCCAGCGTCAAGCGGATCGTCGGACATACCGAAGGGCTTGACTTCGAATGGATTCAGCCCATCAGCGGAGGCCGGTTTTGGAGCGAGGCCTTGCGCGACCACGGGGACGGCATTCGTGCCATCGGTTACAACGTGCGGACACCCCAGGACTTTGACGACCAGATCAGGTATTTTGCCTCGAAGGGCGTGGGGGTAGTAACCGAGGGCGGCTGGCAGGGACAGAAGGGCCGCGGCCAATTCGCTTATCTCGACACGGCGGAGAAGGGCGGCGGCAACGCGCTGGCGCTCATTGACGACCCGGATGCCGAAGCCGCGCCCGCCGTCGAGACCACGCCCAACGAGTACCCCTTGACCAAGATCACCCACTTTGCCTGGGTGGTGCGCGACGTGAAGCTGGTCGATAGCTACTATACTAGCCTCGGCTTCAAACCCTTCTCGAGCATCAACCACAACATCAGCCTCGACCGCACTTATCACGGCCAGCCGGGTACGTATGAAATGTGGCTGGGTTGGGACCGCTCAGGCGACGCGCCCTTCGAGTGGGTGCAGCAGATTACCGGCCCCGACATCTACGTGGAATACATGGCCAAGCACGGTGAGGGTTTCCACCATCTGGGCGTGACCGTCACCGACATGGACGAGGGGATCAAGCTCATAAGCGCTCGCGGTGCGCCCCCGTCGCAAACCGCCGCCTGGAACACCCCCAAAGGAAAGGGACGCGCTGTCTACATGGATACCGAACCTTACGGCGGCGTAACCCTCGAGCTGATTTATGATCCGCGTTAGGAATCGCAGACGACTCTCACCCCGAACGGCCCTTGGTTCACCGAGCGTTCTTCTGTCGTTGAGCCTGCCCGAATTGCCAGCCGGCCCGTCACCCTCACGCACCGGCCGACGCGGAGTAGGCGCTCGCCCGGTTCAGGACCTCGATGGAGGATTGATCCAGACGAAGGCTGGTGGCTTCCACCAGGTCATTCAACTGCTCCAGGTTGGTCGCGCTTGCGATGGGCGCCGTGATGCTTGGGCGGGCGATCAGCCAGGCCAGAGCGACTCGCGCCGGGTTGGAATGGTGGCCCTTCGCCACCTGGTCAAGGGCGTTCAGGATGCGGAATCCGCGATCGTTCAGATATTGCTTTACGCCCTGGCCGCGCGGGCTCTTCCCGAGGTCGCTCTCGGACCGGTACTTGCCACTGAGGAATCCTTTGGCCAGGGAGTAATACGGGATAACGCCCAGACCGTTCTGCTGGCAAACCGCTTCCAGCCTGGTTTCGTAGTCGGCGCGATCATACAAGTTATAGTGGGGCTGCAGGCTCTCGTAGCGGGAATATCCGCGCTCCTGGCTGACGCGCAAGGCCTCGGTGAGCCGCTCGGGGCCGTAGTTGGAAGCGCCGATGGCCCGGACCTTTCCCTGCCGGATGAGCTGCTGGTGAGCCTCCAGAGTCTCATCCAGAGGCGTATCGGGATCATCCACATGGGATTGATACAGATCAATGTAGTCGGTCTGCAGGCGCCCGAGCGAGGCTTCCACCGCCTGGAGAATGTACGCCTTCGAGAGTCCTTTTTTGCGGGGCCCCATGTCCAGGCCGACCTTGGTGGCAATCACCACCTTGCTGCGACTTCCGCTGCGCTGCAGCCATTTCCCGATAAGGGTCTCCGATTCGCCGCCCCGGTTGCCCGGAACCCAGGTGGAGTACACATCGGCGGTGTCGACGAAGCTGAATCCCGCGGCCACAAACGCGTCCAGTAGTTGAAATGAGGCCGATTCGTCCGCGGTCCACCCAAAGACGTTCCCTCCGAGAGCCAGCGGTTGAATTTCGATGCCGGAATTTCCGAGCTTTCGCTTCTCCATTGTCTTTGTTCCTCCCGGTGGATTGGATGTCACAGTAATCCTGGCCGATTCCCTGTAGCCGAAGTCGAGTTGCTTCTGCCCTGCAAACCCGGGCCACCCTGGCTACAGGTGAATCCAGTGCAGGCGAATCAACAGGAGTGTGCTGACTCCGAGGATCAACCATAAAGCCGATCCTTGGAATAGGGGGCGCATACCAACCGTTCTTAGAGTTTCCCTGTCGAGGCCCGTTCCAATCAAGAAGAGCGTTACCGTCAGGCCGATTGTGCCGAGGTGATTGAGATTGGCAAAAGGTCGCCTGAAACCTGGCAGCAGCGTGTTCAGCATCGCCGCCAGGCAAAAGAACAAAATGAACCAGGGCCACTGTACTCGCGCCTCGGATTTCAATGCTCCGGCGGTGACAAATGAAAGGGGAACAATCCAGAGGGCGCGCGTTAATTTGATCGTCGTTGCGATGGCCAATGCCGCAGTCCCGAATCGCGCAGCCGCCCCCACGACGGAACTGGTGTCATGAATGGCTAAGGCTGACCAAAGGCCAAACTGCTCCTGACTCATCCTGAACCGGTAGCCCAACCAGGGAAACAGAAACAAAGCCACGGAATTCAAAATGAACACCGTGCCCAGTGACACCGCCATCTCTTCCTCACTCGCGTTAGCCGCAGGACCGACGGCTGCGATGGCGCTTCCGCCGCAGATGGCTGTACCCGCACTGATCAGAAAAGCTGACTTTGTCCCGACGCTGAAGAAATGCCCGAGCGCGAGCCCCAACAACATCGCTGCCGTAATGCTCAAGGCCGTGTAAACGAAGCCGGAACGCCCCGCCTGGAGCACCTGGTGGAGATTCATGCCAAATCCGAGCGCGATTACAGAAGCTTGCAAAAGAAACTTCGCCAGCCGCCTGCTCTCGGCGCGGAAGGGGTGCTCGACGGCAAATCCATATAGGAGCCCACCGAGCAGTGCGAGGGGCGGCGCGATAAGCCCGCTAGCCGCAACGATAAGTGCCACGAAGAAGATGTTTTTCGCCATGGATGGCAGTGTGGCATCCGCAACCATGGGCTGTCCAAGCAGTAATCCTGAACGGCGATAAGTTCAGCTTATTGCCCGGAATGGCTGGCCTGCGCCGGAGTGCGCAGAACGTTGGAAAGAAGGCGGGCACGGCTAACGGCGAATTTGCGGAATGCTCCGGCGGGGCCTTGCGGTTCCGGCCCCGCCCGCGAAATCAGCGTGAAGTGACGGGCGGCCTTCACGCCCTGCACCTGGACGATCTTGAGCGTATTGAGCTCAAGCTCCTTCGAAAGCGCCCAGCGCGAAACAAATCCAACCCCAAGCCCTGCTTCCACGGCGGACTTGATGGCTTCGGTGGAATCCAGGTCAATGACTTTCTTGAACGACTTGAGATTAATTCCGGCCTTCTTGAGGGCGATTTCCACCACCCGGCGAGACCCTGAACCCTGTTCTCGCATCAGCAGCGTCAACGCCGCAAATTGAGGAGCGCCTAGAAAGTCCGATTCAAACTCTTTTGCCGCGATCAACACCAAATCGTCGTTCATGAAGGGTTCCGTGCGCACGCTTCGATCCCTCGCGGGGCCCTCAATCAGGCCCACCGCTACTTTTTCCGCCACCACGAGGTGCACAATTTCGTCGGTGTTACCGCTGCTCAAGGAGAATTGAACCCGGGGATGCTCGTCGATGAAGGCTCCCAGCAGTCGTGGCAAAACATACTGGGCGATGGTGGTGGAAGCTCCCAGCAGCAGTTCGCCAGACGCTCCGCGGCCATCGTCTCCTAAGTTTTGCTCAGCCTCCACGGCCAGGCTCGCGATCTTTTTCGCGTACTCGAAGAGAATCGCCCCTTGCCGGGTCAGGGAGATGCGGCCACCCGCGGCACGATCGAACAGGCGCACTCCCAAATCATCTTCAAGCGTTTTGATCTGGAGCGTAACCGCCGGCTGCGTAATGAAGAGACGTTCCGCAGCCTTGCGAAAGTTCAGTTGTTCCGCAACCGTGCGAAACACTTTCAGCCGAAAGTTCTCCAGTTGTGCCACTGAATTCAGTCCACCTGTCAGAACATCTCCATGCGGCTCCGCACCGTGCACGGAGAGTACAGAAGGATTTCATTCTATCGCGAGTTATGAATTCGAGTCGGGATGAAATCAACGGAGTCAGGTAGCACATCTATAATGGCGTTGACGTGATTGATCCGTTGCCTTATGAAAGCAATGATGCCTGAAACCGAAGTTGCCGCCGACGCGATCTGTTGCTCTTTGAAAGCCTCAGATTGCGCTGCTTTTGCCAATCTGTTGCCCAATGAAAACGAGTGTAAAGAAAGTCGTCACTTTGACCCTCGGGGAAATGTGAATTCTATTTCGAACCTGCCTTCAGCGCGTTCGGTATTAAACTTGTGGCCGACGGAGAAGTTTTTGATGGTGAGGAAGGGATTTGTATGCATAAAGTCTTTTGGTGGGTCGCATTGGCCGCCTCCGTCGGTGGGGCAGCGGCATCGAGCGCACAGCGGGCGGTACGGCGGCTGGACGGCAGTTCGATCAGCCCGGCCCAGATCGACGAAACCGTCACGCGATTGATGCGGGCGGCCGAGGTGCCTGGCGTCGGGATTGCGATCTTCAATGACGGGCACGTGGCTTACCTGAAGACTTACGGCGTACGCGACAAGGAAAAGAATCTGCCGCTCACCGGGGATTCGGTGCTCACGGCTGCTTCCTTCACCAAAGTGGCGTTCGCCTACATGGTGATGCAGCTTGTCCACGAGAAAGTGATCGACCTTGACAAGCCGGTGTACCAGTATCTTCCGAAGCCGCTGCCAGAATACCCCCAGTACGCGGACCTGGCTGGTGACCCGCGCTACAAACTCATCACGGCCAGGATGCTGCTGAGTCACACGGCGGGGTTTCCCAATTTCCGATGGATCAACGAAGACCACAAGCTGAACATCAATTTTGATCCAGGGACGCGCTACGCTTACTCGGGTGAAGGTATCGAGCTGCTGCAGTTGGTGGTGGAGACCGTCACTGGAAAACCGCTCGAGGAGCTGATGCAGGCCCGCATCTTTAAACCCTTTGGCATGACCCGCACAAGCATGGTGTGGCAGGACCGGTTCGAGAGTGACTACGCCAATGGATATGACGAATACGGCCGGTCGCTGGGGCCGGAACGACGTCCGAAGGCCGACGCGGCCGGCTCAATGCAAACCACGCTAAGCGACTTTGCGCGCTTCCTGGAAGCAGTCATGGCCGGCAGGGGACTTGACCGCCAGACGCGCGAGCTGATGCTGAGCCCACAGATCCAAATCCCCTGGAAGCACGAGTTCCCCACGCTCGAGTTCGCGACGACGGACGCGAACAAGTCCATCCGTCTGAGTTATGGACTGGGTTGGGGCCTGTATTGGACTCCTTACGGCAAGGCCTACTTCAAAGAAGGTCACGCTGACGGCTTCCGGAATTACGCTGTCTGGTTCGACGGGCCCAAGACAGGCCTGTTGATCATGACCAACAGCTCGAACGGCGAGGGAATCTACAAGGAACTGCTGGAGACCTTGCTGAAGAACACCTACACGCCCATTGAATGGGAAGGCTTCACGCCTTACAACCAACTTCCTCCGCGCCCCCGGCTCAAGCAGCACAAGGAGGTGGCCATCGATCCCAAGCTGCTCGATCGCTACGCCGGGCGCTACGGCGAACCGCCCAATCTGATCGAGACGATCCGGCGCGAAGGTGACCACCTTTCACTGCAAGAGAACGACGAGCCGAAGCAAGAGATCTTTTCGGAAAGCAACAAGGACTTCTTTTCCAAGACGTCGGACGATGAGATAAGCTTTGAGACCGACAGCCGGGGGCGAGTTACCGCGATGGTCCTCCATGTGGACGGTAGGAACATTCTTGTCAAACGACTCGACTGATTGCTAGCGCCAAGAGGCAGAAGGCAAGAGCCAAACCGATGGGCAATCGGCTGCCGAGACAGCGCTTGCATATCACCTGGTACCTTCTTTGCTATTGGCTCTGGCCTGTCCATGTCCGATTTCGGACACCGGTTCGCGCACCTGAACATCAAGAACGTGTGTAGCCCGGACGAACCGAAATTAAGCTAATCAGTATCAGGCAGTTAGAAGACTGGCCCTGGTGGCATGTCGGTTGCTTTTCACCACTTCGGAGGGAACCGAAAATGGATATTCCGCGGAAGTCGGCAGCGCGCCAACGCCGCATCCGCATGGCGACTTACATCGGCCTGCTGGTGATCTTAGTGACGTCGGTCACGTGGGGACTCTCGCGTCTGAAACCCGCCGCGCCTGAAGTCGATGGAGGCACCGTTTGGCGCGATACGGTGAAGCGGGGGCCTATGGATTTGCAGGTTCGCGGCCTTGGCCAGCTTGAGCCTGATGAGATTGAGTGGATACCTGCTATCACGGCCGGACGAGTGGCACAACGGCTGGTGCTGGCGGGTGCGCCTGTGAAGAAAGGCCAGGTGCTGATGGTTCTGGTGAATCCCGACCTCGATCAGCAAACCCTCAACGCCGAATGGGCCGTAAAGCAAGCCGAGGCTGACTACAACAGCCTGAAGCAGCAGCTCGAAAACCAGCTCTACGATCAGCGGGCACTGTCTGCCACAGCTAAGTCTGACTATTTACAGTCAAAGCTGCAGTCAGAGCGCGATGCGGAGATGGCGCGATTGGGCCTGGGCCCGCAAGTGACCGCGGATCTCTCGAAGGCCAAAGCGGAGGCCGACACAGCCAAGAACGAAATCGAAGAGGAGAAAGTCGGAGTGCTGAAGGACTCAATCAAGGCGCAGCTCGTGTCGTCGGAGGCAAAAATCGAACAACTTAAGGCCACCTATCAGCTCGTCAAGAACCAGTTCGATTCTCTCCAGGTGCGCTCGCCCATCGATGGCGTCATGCAGGAACTCGACGTGGAAGTCGGCCAGCAGGTGACTCCCGGCTTAACCGTCGCCAAGGTCTCTGATCCCAAGAAGCTGAAAGCGCAGATCAAAATCGCCGAGACTCAGGCGCGTGATATTCAATTGGGCCAGTCAGCCGAGATCGACACTCACAGTGGGACCATTCCCGGTCACGTGACCCGGATCGACCCCTCTGTTCAAAACGGTACCCGGACGGTGGACGTGCACCTCGATGGCGCCCTGCCAGCCGGTGCGGTGCCAGACCTCAGTGTGGACGGCACTATCGAGATCGAACACCTCGACAACGTTCTTTACGTCGGCCGGCCGGCATTTGGCCAGCAGGACAGCACCGTGAGCCTGTTTAAGGTGGTCCCAAGCGGGAAGGACCCGATGACCTGCACCGGCTGTGAAGCCGTACACCAGCAGGTGAAACTGGGCCGCACGTCGGTAAACGAAGTTGAGCTTGTGCAAGGTCTCAATGTTGGCGATGTTGTGATTCTCTCCGACATGTCGCGCTACGACGGGTTTGATCGGATCAGGTTGGAATGATCGGTTGATTGGGTGATTGAGTGATCGGGTGATTGGTGATCGAAGATTTACGATTGCTGATTGAAGACCCAGCGCCCCCGAGGCAATGCTGGCTTTCAAGATCATCAATGGAAGACTTCTCAATTTTAATCGTCCCAACTCGCCGCGATCGCCCAATCACAAATCACTCAATCACCAATCGCCCGATGTCTGACGACTGACCGCTAGCTGACAACTCCAAGACTCCTGGGGTGCAATCGATGAGCACTCTCCTGAGCGACCTGCGTTACGGCCTGCGGATGCTGACGAAGAACCCGGGCTTCTCGGCCGTCGCCATCCTCACCTTGGCCCTGGGCATCGGCGCCAACACTGCAATCTTTTCTGTCGTTGACGCGGTTCTGCTACGCCCCCTGCCCTACAAGGATCCAGCGAAGCTGGTGGTGATGCGGGAGAAGACTCATCGTGTCGGCGACGTTTCCGTTTCTTACCCGGACTTCCTCGATTGGCGCCAGCAAAGCCGCACCTTCGCCGCAATGGCAGCAGCGCACAATGTTGGCTTTAATCTGGGCGGCATCGCACAGCCGGAGAACGTTGGCGGCTATGCCGTCTCGCCCAACTTTCTTTCGCTGTTAGGGGTGAAGCCGATTCTGGGCCGCGACTTCCTGCCTTCCGAAGACGCGCCGGGAACGGCGCCAGTGGCTTTGTTGAGCTACCGACTGTGGCAGTCGCACTTCGGGTCAGACCCGGAAGTGACGGGCAAGGTCATTACGCTGGATGGACTCAGTTACATTATCGTGGGAGTACTGCCGCCCAGCTTTAAGTTTCTAGAAGACACGGATGTTCTGACGCCTGTCGGCGTCTTTGCCAAGGACTTGATGGAGCGAGGCAGCCGCGGCGACATGGATGTGGTGGGTCGGCTTGGGCCCCGGGTGACCTTCAGGGAGGCCGTGGCAGAGATGGACACTATCGCCGCGCGCCTCGCCCAGCAGTACCCCAGCGACGACACAGGGGTGGGAATAAGCATGGTCCCCATCCGTGACGCGTTCGTGGGCGATTCGCGCCAAGCGATCCTCGTGCTCTTCACGGCGGTGTTGTTTGTTCTTCTCATCGCTTGCGTCAACGTGGCCAACTTGTTCCTCGTGCGCCGTGCCGCGCGTGCGAAGGAAATCGCCCTGCGCTTGGCTTTTGGCGCCGGACGCGGGCGGGTGGTGCGGCAGATGCTCACGGAGAGTTTTTTGTTCGCCGCGTTGGGTGGTGTGGTCGGCGTGGCTCTCGGAGCTTGGGGCTTAGGCGGTTTGACGCGCCTTCTTCCTCAAGACTCATTACAAAGCATGGGAATTCGAATCGACCGCCCTGTCTTCTTGTTCGCGGCGGCGCTCATTATTCTGGTTGCGGTGGCCTTCGGGCTGGTTCCGGCCCTGCAAGTCACAAGGCCGGACGTGCAGGAGACGTTAAAAGAGGGCGGCCGCAGTTCGACACCCGGCGCCGGGCAGCATCGCTTACGCAGCGTCCTGGTGATTGCTGAAACTGCACTGGCGCTTGTGCTTCTAGCCGGCGCCGGTCTGATGATGAGGAGTCTTTATCGGCTGCTTCAAGTGAATCCTGGCTTCCGGCCTGAATCAGTGGTCCAGATGGAAATGAACCTGCGCTCGGCTCAGTATTCCAAGGACCCGGCTGTCCGCAACTTCTGGCAGCAAACCCTGGACCGCGTGCGAGTCCTGCCCGGCGTGGAAGCAGCGGCGCTCGGAACGAACATTCCCCTCACTGACAATCATGGGCGTGGCGATATCACCATCGAAGGGCAGCCGCTGCCAGGCCCCGGGGAGTTTCCCCATCCTGACTTTCATTCCATCAGCACCGGCTTTGTCCGAGCGTTCGGCCTGCCTCTGCTGCGTGGACGGACGTTTACCGAGGACGACAATGAGAACGCCCCGCTCGTCGCTCTGGTCAATTCCAGCCTGGCCAAGCATTCCTGGCCCGGTCAGGACCCGTTGGGCAAGCGCTTTCTGCTCGGGCATCCATACCCGAACAAAAAGTGGGTCACTATCGTCGGCGTAGTAGGCGACACCAAGATGTACGGCCTGGCGAACCCATCGCGGCTGGAGATCTACCTTCCCTTCCGTCAAGAGATTTCGCGAGAGATGAACTTGGTAGTGCGCTCCGCGACGGACCCGGCGAGCCTCGTGCCGGCGATCCGCACAGCAGTGGCAGCGGTCGACAAAGACCAGCCTGTTTTCGGCGTCGAGACAATGAAGCAGCTCGTTTCCGACTCTGTTTCTACCCGCCGCCTTACGCTGGTGCTGCTGGCTCTATTCAGCGCACTCGCGCTGGTGCTGGCAGCTATCGGCATCTATGGGGTGATGTCATATAGCGTTGCGCAACGAACTCATGAGATCGGCATTCGCATTGCCGTGGGAGCGCAGCAAAAGGATGTACTGGGGCTCGTGCTGGGGGAGGGAACGCGTCTGGCGCTCTGGGGCGTTGGCCTCGGCGTGGCTGCGGCCCTCGGCTTTACCCGCTTGCTATCGAGTCTGCTGTTCGACGTCAGCGCGAGCGATCCACTCACTTATGTGGGCGTCTCGGTGGCGCTGGTGTTGGTAGCGCTGATTGCCTGTTACATTCCGGCGCGGCGCGCCCTGCGGGTCGATCCGATTGTTGCTCTGCGGTATGAGTAAGAGTACTGAGGTGAAGAGCTATGCAAACGCTCCTTCAGGACCTGCGATACGCCGTCAGGACGCTGGCGAAGAATCCGGGATTCACGGCTGTGGCCGTGCTGACGGTGGCCTTGGGCATTGGAGCCACCACGGGCATCTTCAGCGTGGTCAACACCGTTCTTCTAAGGCCGCTGCCTTACAACAAACCTCAGCAACTTGCGCGCATTTACACGGAATTTCCCACATTTCCGCACGGCGGCCTGCACCGGTTCTGGACTTCCGCCCCGGAATACTTTGACCTGAAGCGCGACACGCGCTCCTGGGAGACCCTCGACGCCTGGATCGATGCCGGCGCCAACCTGGCGGGCGGCGCTACGCCCATTCGCCTCACCAACGCCTATGTTACCGGCGGCCTCTTAGGGTCGCTCGGTGTGGCCCCGGCCCTAGGGCGCTTGATTACGTCGTCTGATGATTTGCCGGGAGCACCCCTGACAGCCGACATCTCATACGGACTGTGGCAACGAGCCTTCGGCGGCGATCCCAGGATCGTCGGCCGCGAGACTCTTTTCAACGGAACCAAGTGTACGGTTATAGGCGTCATGCCGCGCGACTTTCAGTTCCCTCCTGGCGAAGTGGATCCGCCTGAAATCTGGGTGCCGCTCCAACTTGATCCCGCAAAGCCCGGGAGCCGCGGCTCACACAACTTCTATCTGCTGGGAAGGCTCAAGCCAGGCGTGAACATCGAGCAGGCTCGCGCGGACTTTACCAGCTACGTGCGCGCTTCGGGCGAGCACGCTTCGCCCAAAGAACACACCTTCGATCCCAAGAATCACACCATCGTCACCTATCCCTTGCAGGACGAAGTGGTGGGTAGTGTTCGGCCGGCCCTGTTGATGCTGCTGGGCGCGGTTGGATTCGTGCTGCTCATTGCCTGTGCCAACGTTGCCAGCCTGCTGCTGGCGCGCGCCGAGGCTCGTGAGCGCGAAGTGGCCATCCGCAGCGCACTAGGTGCTGCCACGCGTCGGCTGCTGCGCCAATTTGTCACCGAGGGCGTCCTGCTAGCGCTCTTAGGCGCCGGCGCGGGACTGCTGTTCGCGTTTGGCGGCCTCGAGGTAATCAAGGCCACGAACGACGGCAGCATTCCCCGCCTTGCAGAACTTGGCCTGGATTTCCGCGTGCTCCTGTTCGCGCTCGGCGTCTCGCTGGCTACCGGGGTGTTTTTCGGTATCACCCCTATCGCTCACTTGGTGGGTAATCTTCACGACCGTTTGAAATCGGGCAGTGGACGTGTGGCGGGTTCGACTGCGGCGGAGCGTTTCCGGCGCGGCATGGTGGTGGGGCAACTCGCCCTGGCCCTCACGCTTCTGGTTGGCACGGGCCTGATGATGCGCGCCTTCTGGAAACTCCAGCAGGTGGACGTGGGCGTGAATCCTAAAGGCTTAATCACGATGGAGGTGAACCTGCCCGGCGCCATCTACAAGACCAACGCCGCCATTGACGACTTCTGGGTAAGACTCCAGCAGCAGTTGGAGGTTCTGCCGGGCGTGCAATCCGCCACCTTGGCCTACGGTCTTCCCCCCGAGCGCCCGCCCAACGAGAATGACACTGAGATTGAGGGCTTCGTGATAAAGAAAGGCGGCCCCATCCAGAATGTCGACTACTACCAGGCCGCGGGCGACAACTACTTCCAAACCATGGGTACGCGGCTCATGCAGGGGCGGCTCTTCACGAGCAGTGACCGGGCGAGTGCGCCTGATGTCGTGATTGTGAACGAGACCATGGCTCGCACGTTCTGGGGCAACCAGAGTCCCATCGGGCGCCGCATTCGACCTGGCTTCACCGATCCATGGTGCACCGTCGTCGGGGTGGTTGAGGATGTGAAAAACGCCGGAATCGACAAGCCCGCAGGCACGGAGCTTTATCTGCCTTTGCATCAGAAGCAGGCTGCCGGTACCGCCAGTGCATACATCATTCTCAAATCGTCAGCCGACCCGCGGTCGTTGGTGAGCGCCGCGAGGCGGGTGGTGAACAGCCTCGACCCGCAACTGCCGATCTCGAAAATCCGCACCATGGACGACGTCATTCTCGCAGCTCAGGCGCGTCCGCGATTCCTGACAGTGCTCCTGACGATTTTTGCCGGCGTCGCGCTGGTTTTGGCAGCAATTGGCTTGTATGGCGTCATTGCCTACGGAGTCGCCCGGCGCACCCAAGAGTTTGGGGTGCGCATGGTGCTCGGCGCGCGGCCGGGCGATGTGCTTGGCATGGTTCTGCGTCAGAGCGCCCGTTTGGTGGGACTAGGACTGATTTTCGGACTGCTGGCTGCGTTGCTTCTGACCCGGACCATGTCCAGTTTGCTGTTCGGTATTCGCGCCACAGACCCGATTGCGTATGGGGCGGTCTCGCTCGTACTCGGGCTCGTAGCGCTGCTTGCCAGTTACGTTCCAGCGTATCGGGCAACGAAAGTGGATCCCATCGAAGCGTTGCGCTATGAGTGAGCTTTTTACTTGAGCCGGAGGATTGAAGGGAGGGGGTTATGCCAAACCAAGAACATCTGCGAGAACTCGTGATGGGCGCGCTCGATCCTGAACGCCTCCGGGAGCGTACGGAGGCAGGCTGGAAACTCGTGGCCATCGAATGGGAGCGCGAGGCCGCGGAGGCGTCATCACGGGGCGGGAATGGCTTCGTCGAAGAAGTGCCTTACGGGATGCAGGTGGCCAATGACTGCCTGCACCTGGTTGAGAACCCGACCGAGAGAGCAGCGTTAGTCTCAATGATGGACCTCATCGTTCAGGACCATCCGCTTTCCTACGTGGCTCGTGAACTGAACTTGAAGGGTTTTCGGACGCGTGAAGGCCAGCCGTGGAACCAGGTCGCCGTGTTCAACATGCTGCCGCGATTGGTGGACGTGGGTCCAAAGATTTTTTCCAGTGGCGAGTGGGAGGCGCGCCGTAAGCGCGTGATGGCGGCGGGGCATTGAAAGCCATTGGCCGTCAGCGGTCAGCCTTCAGCAGGCACAAGCCGAGCCGGGTCATAGGGACGGCTGAAGGCTGATTGCTGATCGCTGAAGGCTGATGGCTCGTAACGAGGAACGAAATGAACGCACTACTCAGCGACCTGCGCTATGGCTTCCGGATGTTCGCCAAAAACCCGGGCTTCACCGCGGTGGCGGTCATCACTCTTGCCCTCGGCATTGGCGCCAACTCGGCGATTTTCAGCTTGACCTACGCCGTGATCCTGAAGAGCCTGCCGGTGCCGAACCCGCAAGAATTGGTGCGTTACACGTTTAGCGAAAGCGGCGTGTCGGACCTTTCCCTCTCTGGCCCCGTCTACGAGGCGTTGCGTAGGCACGAGACCGTGAACCAGGGCATCCTCGCTTGGAGCGGAACGGATCTCGCGGTTCAAGAAGGGGGGACTGTGACGCGAGCTGGCGGAGGCTTGATGACCGGCAATGGCTTCCGCGTACTCGCGTTGCGCCCCTATTTGGGCCGCGTGTTTGGCGAAGGGGACGACGTCTCAGGTGGCGGTCCGAATGGCTATCAGGCGCTGCTTGGTTACGATTACTGGAAACAGCATTTCGGCCAGGATTCGGCTGTTATCGGAAACTCCATCAAGATCAATGGCCGGGCGGTGACGATCATTGGAGTGTTGCCGGCGGGATTTGATGGACTGATCGCTGGCGAGAGAGCCGAAATCGTTCTGCCCCTGGCTTTCGAGGAAGTGATCCATGCGCCTCATCCAATGCTGCGCCAAGCCGGGAGCTTCTGGCTGACAGTCATCGGGCGGCTGAAACCGGGAGAGACCTTGAAGTCCGCGGCGGCCAACCTGAAGGCCACTGACGCGGTGGTGCGCGAAGAAGGCGATCCCAGTCATCTTTTCCTGCGAGGCTTCTTCGCGCCGTTCCAGATCGGTGTTGAAAACGGACGCGGCGGACGTTCTTTCCTCAAGGTCGATTACAGCCGTCCGCTGCTGGCTCTGGAAGTCCTGGTCGGTCTGCTTCTATTGCTTTGCTGCGCCAATACCGGGCTGCTCTTTCTGGCGCGCGTCAGCAGCCGCTTTCGTGAATTCGCCGTGCGGAGCGCACTGGGAGCGCCCCGCGGACGCTTGTTCCAACAGGTGTTGAGCGAAGTCGGGCTGTTGGCGGCTTGTGGTCTCGCCGCTGGCGTCTGGCTGGGCTGGGTGGCGGCAAGATCCCTTGTCGCGATGCTCTGGGAGCCCGGCCAATCCCCGGCTCTCGACGTCACGCCGCGAGTAGCCATCCTGGCTTTCGCCGCCGGTATTTCCGTGCTTTCAGCACTGGTTGCGGGCCTGTGGCCAGCGATTCGAGCCAGTCGCGCTGCCCCGGCGCTGGATCTCAAGCGCGGCGAAGCGCTCTCCTCCTCGAAGCGCCTGGGCGAATGGATCGTGCCCATGCAGGTGGCGGTGAGCGTGACGCTACTGGTTGCGGCTTCCTTGCTGGGCGGGGCCTTCCTCCACTTGCTTCTCGAGAACTCGGGATTCGACACCGAGGGCGTGACCATGGCGGACGTTGATCTTAGCGCCGCCAAGCCCGACAGAAAGCAAGCAGCGCGGGACGCTCACCAGATCGTGGAGGCTCTCGAGAATGCGCCGGGCATACAAGCGGCGACGATTCTGTCCGCCGCGCCGCTGGCCAACGGCTGGAGTGCCAGCCACTACTTTTCCCTGGGCCAGCGCGGGACCGTTCATACCGATCTCGAGACATGGCCGGAGTCGATTTCCCCCGGTTACTTCACGACGATGGGCACGCGCATCCTGGAGGGCCGGGCGCTTACGCGAGCCGACGACAACGGCAGTCAGGTGTGCGTGCTGGGCGCCTCCGCCGCCAGGTACTTCTTCCCGAACGAAGATCCGGTCGGCCGCTTTGTCTACTCGGGCGGAAATGATCCTAAAAAGGATGGCAGCGACCTTGACCCGCGGAACGCCTGGCGCGTGGCTGGAGTCGCCGAAGACGCCCGATTCCAATCGTTGCGCGAAGCGCCGCCGCGCATGCTTTACACCTTGGCGTCGCGTGACGACTGGGGCGCTGGGTTTTCTCTGGCCGTGCGAACCGTGGGGGCACATGGCCATGTGCCCCTACATTCCAGCGCGACCCTGGCGGCCGACGCTCTTCGAAACGTCGTCCGGCAGGTGGTGCCCTCCGCGCCTTCGCCAACGATCTATACGTTCAAAGAGCGAATCAATGCGCACCTGCAGCAAGAGAGGATGTTGACGGCGCTTTCCGCGTGTTTTGCCGCCATCGCCTTGCTTTTGACAGCGCTCGGCCTATATGGTCTCCTGGCGCGTAGCGTCACCCTGCGAACACGAGAGATCGGCCTGCGGCTGGCGTTGGGCGCGAGTCCGCAGAGCGCGCTGACCATGGTTGTTCGACACGGAGTGAAGCTGACGCTGGCAGGCGCTGCAGTTGGCCTGGTGTCTGCCGTAGCGGTAACTCGACTGCTGCGCGGTTTGCTGTCAGGAGTGCAAGCAACGAATGGCTGGATGCTGGCTGGTGTCCCAGTCGCGATTTGTGCGATAGCGCTTGGCGCCAGTTATCTTCCGGCCCGGCGGGCGACGAAGGTGGATCCGATGGAAGCGCTGCGATACGAGTGACGAGTAAGCCGTCAGCAGTTAGCCGTCAGCAAAAAGAAACCGCCGTTAGCTTGAAAGCCGATAGCTGGTGGCTGAGACCTGAAAGCTATGCGCTCCAAATAATTTCATATGGAAGTTGCGGCAACAGAAATCGTGAATGGCGCAGAGATCAAACCGGCGCGGGTCCTGATCGCTGACGATCAGCCTGCGGTGCTGGATGCGCTGCGGTTATTGCTCAAGCACGAGGGTTATCACATCGAGGCGGTGAGTTCGCCCGCCGCGGTGCTGGCGTGCCTCGCCGATGGCCCCTTCGACGCGCTCTTGATGGATCTGAATTACGCCCGCGACACGACTTCCGGCCAGGAGGGGCTGGATTTGGTGGCGCGCGTTCAGGAGATCGACAACACCCTGCCCATCGTGGTGATGACTGCCTGGAGCAGTGTGCCGCTGGCTGTTGAAGCGATGCGTCGCGGGGTCAGGGACTTTGTCGAGAAACCCTGGAACAACGAAGCTGTGCTGCGAAAACTTCAGGAACAGGTGAATTTTGCCCGTGATACCCGAAGACGGCTGCAGCTCGCCCAGGAAGAAGCGACGCTGGCGCGCGAGACCGAACGCGGACTGCTTCCCAGGGAAATCCCCGAGATGCCGGGGTACGAAATCTGTGGCGCCTGGCAGCCGGCCTCGGTGCTGGGCGGTGACTACTTTGACGCCCGAAAGCTCGGCGACCCCGTCCTGGCTCTTAGCATCGCCGACGTTTCCGGCAAGGGGACTCCGGCCGCTTTGCTCGTGTCGAACCTTCAGGCAGCGGTGCGGGCTTCGGGCTCAGCCGACGTCACGCCGAGCGAGCTTTGCGCGCGGGTGAACAAGCTGATGCGCGGGAACCTGGGCCACGACAAGTTCGTGACCTTTTTTTACGGGTTGCTGGACGGAACCACACTCACATATTGCAACGCAGGCCACAACGCGCCGATCTTGATCCATTCCGGTGGAAGCGTCGAGCGGCTCCATCAAGGCGGCTTGGTCCTTGGGTTAGCGGCTGAAGCTGAATATGACGAGGGGCAGGTTGAACTGGAGCCAGGCGACCGCTTGCTTCTTTTCACCGACGGCCTCACGGAAGCCAACAGTCCTGCGGGCGAGGAATTCGGCGAGGATCGCCTCATCGAGATCGCCGTTCAGAACCGTACCCTGGGCGCCAAGGGTTTGGAAGAGAAGGTATTGGGAGCGGCCGCCGCCTTCAGCCCCAAGTTTGACGACGACGTCACGTTGGTGGTGGTGGCGGCCAAATGATTGCCGATTTTCCATTGCCGATTGCTAAATGCGGTCCCTGGTCAGTGGTCCGTTGTCCGTGGTCAGACGAGCGGGATCCGGTAGGCAGCGGACACCAAGCACAACGGGCGCTTCTTGTCTCTTGTCTCTGTCTGAATGGAGCTACAAACGATGGGAACACTCCTAGCTGATCTTCGTTACGGCCTTCGGATGCTGCGCAAGAATCCGGGCGTCACTGCCGTGGCGATCATTACGCTGGCGCTCGGCATTGGCGCCAACACGGCGATCTTTTCCGTGGTCAGCGGCGTCCTGCTGAATCCGCTGCCCTACCCGGAGCCGGAGCGGCTTGTCGCACTCTACTCGAAAACGCCGGAGTTTGACCGGTCTTCGATCTCATATCCGAATCTGCTCGACTGGGTGCGGGACAACCGTTCGTTCTCGGGAATCGCCGGCTATCGGGGAGACGACGTCAGCCTCACGGGGATGGGCGAGCCAGAGCGCCTTCCGGCCGAGATGGTCTCGGCCAGCTTCTTTCCGATCCTCGGCGTAAGAGCGGCGGTGGGCCGCACGTTCCTGCCAAGCGAAGACCAGGTGGGCGCGGGGCCGGTGGTGGTGATCAGCAACGGCCTGTGGAAGCGCAAGTTTGGCTCCTCGCCGGACGCCGTCGGTAAGGCGATGACGCTCGACGGCAAGTCCTACACCGTTGTCGGCGTGCTCCCGGCGGATTTCCGCTACATCGGCAACAACTATCACCGCAGCGATGTTTTTAGGCCCATCGGCCAGTGGAACGACCCCACATTCCGCGACCGCAGGGTCGGCATGGGCATGAATGCGGTGGGCAGGCTCAAGCCCGGCGTGGCCTTCGACCAGGCGAAGGCGGACATGTCGACACTGGCGGGTCATCTTGCCGAGGCCTATCCCGTGGCCGACAAGGGGTCAGGAGTCACCCTGATCCCATTGAAGCAGAACGTCGTGGGTAACATCCAGCCGTTCCTGCTGTTGTTGCAGGCTGCCGTCGCCCTGGTTCTACTGATCGCCTGCGTGAACGTCGCCAATCTTCTGCTGGCGCGCTCCACGGGACGCGTGCGTGAATTCGCCATAAGGACGGCGCTCGGGGCGAGCCAGGGCCGCACACTGCGACAGCTTCTGACGGAAAGCGTGCTGCTGGGATTCGCCGGCGGAGGTTTCGGCCTGCTCCTGGCTGCCTGGGGGCTGAAGGCGGCGTTGCAAGTGCTCCCCGAGGCATTGCCGAGAGCTGAAGACATTCACCTCGATGCGCGCGTGCTCGGGTTCACCCTGGCCGCGTCCCTGCTCGCCGGTATCCTGTTTGGTCTGGCGCCGGCATTCAAGAGTTCTCGACCCGACCTGCACGAGACACTGAAAGAAGGCGGGCGCGGAGCGAGCGGCGCCCGGCATCGCGCGCAGACTGTCTTTGTGGTTCTGGAAATCGCGGTGGCGCTTGTCCTTTTGGCGGGCGGAGGACTTATGGTGCGAAGTCTGGCCAAGCTCTGGAGCGTTAACCCCGGATTCGATCCGCGAAACGCGCTCTCCTTCGACGTCTCTTTTCCGCCGCTGACCGCGCCCCCGGCGATCCGCGAGTCCTGGCTGCGCTTGCATGACGCCGTTAGCGCCGTTCCGGGCGTAGAAGCCGCAGCTCTTACGGTGGGATCGACTCCGATGCAGGGCGATTCCGAGTTACCGTTCTGGCTCGAAGGCCAACCCAAGCCGGCGACGCAGTCTCAGATGAAGGCCACGCTCTTCTACCTGGTACAACCGGATTACCTGAAGGCGATGGGGATCCCGCTCGATCGCGGACGCTTCCTGACGCCGCAGGACAACGAGCACGCGCCGCTGGTGACGGTGATCGACGAGCACTTTGCCCAGTTGTATTTTGGCGGCGCGAACCCCATCGGCAAGCGTATCAACTTCGAGCTCTTTAACACTTCGGCCGAGGTCGTGGGAGTGGTCGGACACATCAAGCAGTGGGGGCTCGATTCCGACGCGACCTCGGCGATCCAGGCGCAGTGCTATCTGGCGTTGCCGCAGACTCCGGATCAGTTTCTGACGCTCCTGAGCGCCTCGGCCGGTGTGGTGGTGCGCTCGGCGGGAGAACCCCAGGCCCTGACAGCGCCAGTCCGGCGGGCGCTCGAGGACTACAACAGCCAGGCGGTGATGTATAACATCCAGACCCTGAACGGAGTGATCTCGGACTCGTTGTCAGCGCGCCGATTCGCCATGACTCTGCTCGGGATCTTTGCCGGACTCGCCCTCGTGATGTGCTGCATTGGAGTGTACGGCGTGGTCTCGTATCTTGCGGGCCAGCGAACGCGCGAGATCGGCGTGCGCATGGCGCTCGGCGCCAGGAGGCCGGACGTGCTGCGCATGGTGCTTGCGGAGGCGTCCCGGGTGGCTTTGCTGGGCGTGGGAGCCGGCCTAGTGGCCGCTTTGGCGCTCACGCGCCTGATGGCGAACCTGATCTTCGGGGTCACCACTCACGATCCGCTGACTTTTATCGCGGCCGCGGTTCTGCTGACCCTGGTGGCGCTCGCAGCCTGCCTCCTTCCGGCGTGGCGCGCGAGCCGGGTGGATCCGATGAAGGCGCTGAGGTACGAATGAAGCCTTCAGCTCTCAGCAGTCAGCATAACGCTCAGACCTGCTCCTTGGCAAAAGCTGAAAGCTGATCGCTGATGGCTGACAGCTTGAGGTAAACAATGAATGCGCTGGTTCAAGATCTTCGTTACGCCCTCCGGATGCTCCGCCGTAATCCCGGCTTCACGGCAGTGGCGGTGCTGACGCTGGCCCTTGGCATCGGAGCCAACACGGCGATCTTCAGCGTGCTCGACGCCGTCCTGCTGCGGCCGCTGCCGTACAACCATCCGCAGCAACTGGTCAAGATCTACAGCCGCTTCACCGGTATCGGCCTGCCCAAGGATGAGAACGCGGTCTCGGCGCCCGAATTCCTGGATTACCAGCACCTCAACCAGAGCTTCAGCGGCATCGCGGCCCTTAATGGAGGAGCCTTCAACATCGGCTCAGAGGGGAGCCCGCAGCGGGTGGCCGGAGCGACGGTGTCGCCGAGCCTCTTTAAGATTCTGGGAGTGCAGCCTCGTCTGGGCCGTACGTTCCTGCCGGAAGAAGGTACGCCCGGTCACGACCACGAGGTGGTGCTGAGCTATGGGTTATGGCAGCGGGCCTTCGGCGGGCAGCGCGAAGTGCTGGGAAGCACTATACGAGTTGACGCCGTCCCGATGACCGTAGTCGGAGTGATGCCGAAAGGTTTCGATTACCCCGATCAGTCCGAAGTCTGGACTCCACTGGCCTTCAAACCCGACGACCTGACCCCGGACAACCGCGGCAATCACGGTCTCGACGTGCTGGCTCGCACCAAGCCGGGGCTTTCCTACGCGCAGATGCGATCCGACATGGATCGCGTGGGCGAGACAGTCATTCAACAGCATCCCGAATATCCTTACACGAAGTACGGCTTCGGCGTGATTACGGTCCCGCTTCTCGAGGAGACCGTGGGCGACGTAAGAGCCTCCCTGTGGATCTTGATGGGCGCCGTGGGCCTCGTGCTCCTCATTGCCTGTGCTAACGTCGCGAGCCTCCTGCTCGCACGCGCTTCGGGACGCCAGAAGGAGATCGCCGTCCGCGTGGCCATTGGTGCGGGCCCGGCTCGCCTGGCGCGTCAACTTCTCACCGAGAGCACGGTGCTTGCGCTGGCGGGCGGGCTCGCGGGGCTTGCGTTCACGCCCTGGGTACTGCACGCGCTTATTACGCTGAGCGCGACCGCGCTTCCGCGCGTGGCGGGAACGCGAATCGACATCTGGGCGCTGGCCTTCACGCTGGCGGTCTCGCTGGCCACCGGAGTTCTCTTCGGCCTGGCTCCGGCTTTGCGGGTGCGGCGCGTGGGCAGCTACGATGCGCTCAAGAGCGGCCACACCACCGAGGGCGCTCCCTCCAATCGCCTGCGACGCGCGCTGGTGATGGGCGAAGCCGCGCTCTCAGTGCTTTTGCTGGCCGGCGCCGGCCTGCTGCTGAGAAGTTTCATGGAAGTCTTGAAAGTCAATCCCGGTTTCCAGGCTGATGAAGTGTTGACCGTGCGGGTGGCGCTTCCGCCAGTAAAGTACAACAAGCCGGAGCAAATTTACCCGTTCTATAGCGGGCTGATCGAACGAATCCGCGCTCTCCCGGGCGTGCTGGGGGCGGGCGCGATATCGTCGCTGCCGCTCAGCGGCCAGAACTTCTCGGGCACGGCGACCATTGATACCCACGAGGTTCCGATCGACGACACAACGCCCGAAGTAGACCAGCGCATCGTGACTCCCGGCTACTTCGAGGCCATGGGCATCCCGCTCATCCGCGGCCGATTCTTCAGCGACGCGGATTGGGCGACTGCGCCGCCGGTCGCGATTGTGGACGAGACCATGGTGAAGACGTACTGGCCTCACGAAGACCCCATCGGCCGGCGGATTCACATCGGCGACCCCAAGACGAAGCTGCCGTGGCTGACGGTGGTGGGCGTCGTGGGGCACGTGCACAATCGGACGCTCGAAGCACCCTCCCGCACCGAGCTTTACTGGCCGCAGGCGCAGGATCCTTTCGGAATACCGGCGATGGGATTGGCCATCCGCACGGCGGGCGATCCGATGGCGCTGGCCCCGACGATTCAGAAGGTCGTGCAGGCCACGGATCCTGATCTGCCGGTCTATCGGGTGCGCACCATGAGCGACGCGATCGGCGATTCCCTGGCCAGGCGCGGCCTGGCGATGATTCTGCTCGCGGTCTTCTCGGGCCTGGCGCTGCTGCTCGCCTCGGTAGGCATCTACGGCGTGACTTCGTACTCGGTGAACCAGCGACAGCAGGAAATTGGCCTGCGGATGGCGCTCGGCGCGAGACGGGCGCAAGTGCTTGGGATGGTGATTGGGCAAGGCATGCGGACTACACTCGTGGGCCTTGTCTTCGGGCTGGTGGCGGCTCTCGCGTTGACACGGCTCATGAGCAGCCTACTCTTCGACGTGCGGCCGGCAGATCCCATGGCCTTGGGCGGCGCAGCGTTGCTGCTTTCGGCCATCGCACTGCTAGCCAATTTCATCCCAGCACGCCGCGCGTCGAAAGTGGATCCGATGGTGGCGCTGAGGTACGAGTGAAAAGTGACGAGTAATTGCCGATTTTCGATTGTTGATTTTCGATTTGCCAGGACTTCCTTAAGTTGCGATGACATCGGAAGAGCTAAAACGTCGGACGAAGGCACTTGCGATACGGGTGATCAAATTGGTTGATGCGCTTCCTCGTACTTTGGCCGCGCAAGTCATCGGACGGCAATTGCTGCGGGCGGCAACATCAGTGGGAGCGAACTATCGCGCCGCGTGTCGCGCTCAGTCTCGGCCGGATTTCGCGGCCAAGCTATCGATCGTGCTTGAGGAGGCCGACGAATGCCTCTACTGGCTTGAGCTGATCCAAGAGACGAATCTGGTGAAAGCGGAGCGGCTGCAGGATCTCACTAAGGAAGCTAACGAGCTCGTTGCCATCATGCTCTCATCCCGAAAGACTGCGAAAACGGTGATTGTCCTGGCCAATCGGCAATCGAAAATCGACAATCGAAAATTGGCTGGAGGTACTCCTAAATGAGCACTCTGCTCCAGGACCTTCGCTACGCCCTCCGCATGCTCCGCCGCAACCCGGGATTCACGGTGGTGGGGGTTATTACGCTGGCGCTCGGGATTGGCGCCAACACGGCGATTTTCAGCATAGTGAATGCGGTGATCCTACGGCCGTTGCCCTATCCGCATCCGGACGAGATGGTGCAGGTGACAGCGGCGTGGAAAGATGGAGGCGTCATCGATTCCTTTACCGTTCCCGAGTTCGAATTCTACCGTGATCACGCCAGCGCCTTTCAGGCGTTTGCCGGGTTTCGAGGCGCTTCGGAGCTTGAGATCAAGCGGAATGGCTCTTCGGAATGGATCAAGTCTTTACGAGTGACGGACGGGTTCTTCCAGGCGTTGGGGGTCAGCCCAGCTCTCGGCCGCGGCGTTCAGCGTGACGAGACGCGGCCTGGCAGCGCTCGAACTGCCGTGTTGGGCGACGCTCTCTGGCGAATGGGATTCGGCGCAGATCCCGGCGTGATCGGGCGCCAGGTTGAAATGGGCGATAGCAGCTACACCGTGGTCGGCGTCATGCCGCCCGGTTTCACGTTTGTGGCGCAGCCGGCGGACGTGTTCACCTCCTTGCAGCTTGGGACCAGTATCGAGGATACCGGGATGAACACCGGGGTCATCGGGCGACTCAAGTCGGGGACGGGTCTGGCCCAGGCCCAGGCCAACATGGGCGTTGTGTTTGAAGAGTTTCGTCAAGCCGGTTCGGCTCAATCGGGCCAGCGTGGCCTGCAATTAGTAGGCTATCAAAAGTGGCTTCTCGGCGATCTGCGGCCAAGCCTGCTGATACTGTTCGGAGCCGTCGGCCTGCTTCTGTTGATCGCCTGCGCGAATGTTGCGAGCCTCATCATGGCGCGCGCGAACGCGCGCCGGCGAGAGATCTCCATCCGGCTGGCGCTCGGCGCCGGGCGCTTGCAACTCCTGCGGCAGTTCCTGACCGAAAGCCTGTTGATCGCGCTGGTGGGAGGCGTGGCCGGCCTGGTGGCAGCGGGTTGGGCTCTGAAGGGTCTCGTCTCCTCAATTCCATGGGACCTTCCTTCAGCCACTCACATTGGCGTTGACGGCCGCGTGCTTGCCTTCACCTTTCTGGTGGCGCTAGCCACCAGCCTGGCCTTTGGCTTCACCTCGTATTGGCAGACGTCCAGGCCCGACGCCAATGCCTCGCTGAAAGAAGGCGGCACGCAGGGCGGCCGCGCCACGGCGAGCAGCCGCACGCGGAGCTCTTTGGTGGTCGGCGAGGTGGCCCTTTCGCTGATGCTGCTGGTGGGAGCCGGCCTTCTGATGGAGAGCTTGTACTATTTGCACCAGCAGAAACTGGGCTTTGATCCTCATCACCTCTATACCATGGTCACGCCTTTCGCGCCCCAAGCAAGCGCGACGGCCGGCGAGGTGTGGAACTTCGAGCAGCAGGTGCTGGAGCGCATCCATTCGATACCAGGGGTCACCTCCGAGGCTGTGGTCAGTAAGCTGCCGCTGACCGGTCCCAACAATCTCCCGACCGAGCACGAGGGACATCCCAAGGACAGCATCGGCGGCATGGAATACCGCGCCATCAGCCCGAGTTACTTTCAGACGATGCGAATCCCGATGCTGCGGGGCCGCGGTTTTCAGGAGACCGATACAGCCTCTTCAACACCGGTTGCCATTGTGAGCGAGACAGTGGCGCGAGCCTGGTGGAAAGACAAGAGCCCGATTGGAGATCGTATCGTGGTGGGCGAGTATGAGGGCCAGCAGTTTCACGAGGTTCTCGAACCCCCGCGCGAGGTTGTGGGCGTGGTGCCGGATGTGAAGAATCTGGCGATCGATGAAGCCCAGCCCACCACGATTTATGTGCCGGCCTCGCAGCTCTTCAGGCCTCCCAGTTCCACGGCCTGGGTGGTTCATGCCGGCAGCAGCCTTGCCCTCGGAGCGGCGCTCCGTCAAGCCGTGACCGGAGTGAGCCCTGACCAGCGCGTGCTCGAGGTCCAACCGATGTCAGACATCGTTGCTCAGCAGGTGGCACATCCGAGTTTTAACGCGCTGCTCATGGGCATATTCGCTGCTTTGGCGCTGGCGCTGACTTCGGTGGGGATTTACGGGGTGCTGAGTTTCCATGTGGCGCGGCGCACGCAAGAAATCGGCATTCGCATGGCGCTGGGCGCGGAGAGGGGGAACGTGCTCCTCATGGTAGTGGGGCAGGGGGCGCTCCTCGCGGCCCTCGGGATCGCAATCGGCTTGGCGGGTGCGCTGGCCCTGAGCCGTTTTTTGTCGAGTCTGGTTTCGGGTGTCAGAACGACGGACCCGGCAGTTTACGGACTGGTTTCGCTGGTCTTGCTGGCCGTCGCTCTACTGGCAAGCTACATTCCCGCGCGCCGGGCCAGCAAAGTCGATCCTATGGTGGCTCTGAGGTACGAATGAAGCTTTCAGCCGTCAGCCTTCAGCGCTCAGGGCTGAACGGATGCTGACTGCGTTTTGGCAGAAGCTGAAAGCTGATTGCTGATAGCTGACAGCTTGAGGTCAATAATGAACTCTTTCGTCCAAGACTTTCGCTACGGCTTGCGAGCCATGCTGCGCAGCCCTGGTTTGACGGCGGTGGCGGTGCTGTCACTCGCGCTCGGCATCGGCGCCAACGCAGCGATCTTCAGCCTGATGAACGCCGTCATGCTGAGAGACTTGCGGGTGCAGGATCCCGGCCGCCTTGTTTTGTTGGGACAGGCGCGGGCTGCCGGGAGTACCGACGATTTCGCCGAGACCGAACTTTATTCCTATTCTTTTTATCGCGAATTGCGGCAGAAGAACCAGGTTTTCTCTGACGTGAGCGCCATGCTCAGCATCTTCTTTGAAGGAATGCACGGCATCGTGGAGGGAAGCACCAGCCTGGAACTGATGAATGTCCAACTGGTCTCGGGCACTTACTTCCCGGCCTTGGGCGTCAAGCCTATTCTAGGCCGCGCCTTCACCGAAGCCGAAGACGAGCCCGCAGGAGGCCATCCCGTTGCTGTAATGAGCTACTTCTGGTGGCAGCGGCGCTTCGGAGGCGATCGCTCCATCGTCGGCAAGACTGTAACTCTCGGGTCCACGGTTTACACGATCGTGGGCGTGACGCCGCAGGAATTCTTCGGCACCACCGTGGGCCAGCGGCCTGATCTGTGGATTCCCCTATCAATGGACAAGCAAATTTCGCCGGGCTGGAACGGCTTGGATAATAAATGGTTTCAGTCCCTTTACATCCTCGGCCGCCTCAAGCCCGGCGTGACTGTTGAGCAGGCCAGTGCGAACGTTAATCTGCTGGCACGGCAGATCTGGCAGGAGTACGCGGGCTCCGTGCTCAGCAAGGAACAGCAGCAGGATTTGGAACACGCTCACATCGTCCTCACGCCGGCCTCGCGCGGACTCTCGCGCCTTCGTTTTGAGTTTTCACTGCCTTTGCAAATCCTGATGGCTGTGGTCGGGTTGGTGTTGCTCATCGCCTGTGCCAACATCGCCAACCTCTTGCTCGCACGCGCCAGCACCCGTCAGCGCGAAATTGCCGTGCGCATGGCCATCGGCGCCAGCCGGGCGCGGCTGGTGCGGCAAATGCTGACCGAAAGCCTGCTGATGGCTTTTCTCGGGGGTGCGCTCGGAGTTCTGTTCGCCTGGTGGGCCAGCGGGGCACTGCTGGCGATGGTTTCGACCGGGGCCGAACCTTTGCCCTTGAACGTGGCGCCGGACGCTCGCGTGTTGGCCTTCACATTTCTTGTGTCACTTGCTACCGCGATCTTGTTTGGAACCGTCCCCGCGCTACGGACCACCCGAGTCGATGTGGCGCCGGCACTGAAGGAAGGAAGAGGTGCTGTTTCGGCGGCCGGGCGTGGCGGGTTGGCAAAGATTTTGATCGTGTCGCAGGTGGCGCTTTCCCTGGTGCTGCTGATCGGCGCCGGACTGTTTTTGCGGACCCTCGTCAATCTCGCCAACGTCGATGCAGGATTCAATAAGGAAAACGTCCTGCTGTTTGCGATCGATCCCGTTGATGTAGGCTACAAAGAGGACGCGCGGCTGGCGAACCTCTATCGGCAGATCGAGCAGCGGGTAGCTGCAGAACCCGGCGTGCGCGCCGCCAGCATATCCTTCTTTACCTTCAACACCGGTGGGTGGACCGGCTCGGTCTCGATTCAGGGAAGGCCTCCGACGCCGGAAAATGGCGCAACCTTTAACGTGGTGGGCTCAGCCTATTTTCCCGCCATGGGTATTCCGCTGTTGGTGGGCCGCGAGTTCCGCGATCAGGATACGGAAGGGTCACCCAAAGTGGCGGTCATCAACCAAACGATGGCGCAACGGTATTTCCCGGGCGGTTCACCAATTGGCCGGCGCTTTGGCGTTGGGGGCGATCCCAAGCACGCTAACGATATTGAAGTGGTCGGGGTGGTGAAAGACGCCAAACACGAAAGCCTGCGCGAACGGCCCTTTCCCGCGGCGTATTTCCCATACACCCAGCGCATCGGCTACTACAACTTCTTGGAAGTTCGCTATTTGGGTGATCCGAAGGCGATCATCGCAGAGGTTCGTCACGCCGCCGCCGAAGTTGATCGCAGCTTGCCGGTCACGTACCAGAACACGCTTGCTGACCAGGTCGATCGGTCGGTGGCCGGCCAGGCTTTGATCGCCCGGCTTTCAGCATTCTTCGGACTGCTGGCGGTGTTCCTGGCGTGCATCGGCATTTACGGACTGATGGCCTACGCCGTCACGCGACGGACGAGCGAGATCGGTATCCGGATGGCATTGGGCGCAGGGCGCTCGCGGGTGCTTTGGATGGTGATGCGCGAGAGCCTGATCATGGTAGGGCTCGGGCTCGTCATTGGGCTGCCGGTGGCGCTGGCAGCGGAGAGCTTAGTCTCCAAAATGCTCTTCGGCCTAAAGCCGGCCGATCCTCTTTCGTTGATGGGCGCCGCTGTCCTGTTGCTGGCATTCGCTGTGGTCGCCGGGTACCTGCCGGCACGCAAAGCCTCCTTGGTGGACCCCATGGTGGCCGTCAGATATGAGTAAGTGGCGATTTTCGATTGCCGATCGTCGATTGATGGAGACGAACGCGGCCGGAATGCTATTGATGCCAAGGAGCTTATAGAAATGCCAGGAACGAAGCCTTATTGACGCCGGGAAGTCACGGAAGTGTATCAGAAGTTGGCTCGTCGAAGCTTCCATCCGGGGGGGTTGGCTTCTGGCTTCTGGCTTCTGACTCCTGGCTTCCGGCTTCTGACTTCGATTTTGACGGATGATCCCATCATGTTGTTGAAAACAAAGGAAGAGGGCATTTAGTGAGAATAATGAGAATTTTTGACAGCGAACGGTAACAATCGCAGCAGCCGAAGAGCTTTGAACGATCGGACAAGCTTAATCTTCAAAGGATTCAAAGGATTGAAAACGACGAACCTCAATACTACAAAGGAGCAACTATGACAAATGGAAACCCGGAAGCTTTAATACGCCTGGAGGACGTGACCAAGGTCTTTCTCACCGATGAGGTAGAGACCCACGCGCTTTCGGGCATCCACCTGGAAATCGCCAAGGGCGAGTACGTCTCCATCGCCGGCCCTTCGGGATGCGGCAAGTCCACCTTGCTTTCCATCCTTGGCCTTCTGGACTCGCCGAGCGACGGCAAGTACTTGCTGAACGGTACGGCGGTGGAGAACCTGAACCTGGGGGATCGCGCCCGCATCCGCAATCGCGAGGTGGGATTCATCTTCCAGAGTTTTAATCTCATTGGCGATCTCAACGTTTACGAGAACGTGGAGCTGCCGCTGACCTATCGAGGCATGCCTTCCGCAGAGCGCAAGCAGCGCTCCATCGAAGCCCTGGAGCGCGTAGGGATGTCACATCGCATCAAGCACTACCCCTCACAGCTCTCCGGCGGTCAGCAACAGCGCGTGGCGGTGGCGCGAGCCCTGGTGGGGTCGCCCTCCATCCTGCTCGCCGACGAGCCCACCGGCAACCTGGACTCGAAGAACGGCGACGCGGTGATGGAGCTGCTGCGCGACCTGCATCGCTCCGGAGCCACCATCTGCATGGTGACGCACGATCCGCGCTTTGCGCGCTATGCCCAGCGCACGGTGAATCTGTTTGACGGCCGGGTGGTAGAAGAGAGTGAAGCCGAGATGAGTGCCGCATCTGCGGGAGCGAACTAGGAAGATCGGGTAGCAGGGTCAGCGGTGGAGTGGGCAATTGAAGGATTCATTCATTGACTCATTGAATCAATGGGCCGATGAGTCAATTCGGGAATGGAGGCGCAGACAATGAATGCGCTACTTGGGGACGTTCGATATGGCGTGCGGATGCTGGCCCGAAGTCCGGCCGTGTCAGTCGTCATGGTGCTAACGCTAGGTCTCGCGATCGGAGCCACCACAGCAATCTTTAGTGTGGTTTACGGCGTCCTCCTGCGCAGCTTGCCTTATCCCAACCCTGACCGGATCATGAGCCTAAGGGAAGTGGCTTCGGATGGCCACCTGATGGGTTTTACTGATCCGAACTTCCGCGACCTGCACGCTCTGAACCATACCCTGGCGGGCATGGCCTTATGCTCGAGCTGGCCGACTACGGTTTCGGGTACGGCCGGGCCTGCGAGGCTTACCATGGCCCTCGTTTCTGCCGATTTCTTCCGCGTGATGGGGGTTCCCCCCGTCGTGGGCCGCGGCTTTTCGGCGGACGAGCTCCGCGAGGGCGGCACCCCGGCGATGCTGGTGAGTTATGGCTACTGGCGGCAGCATCTGGGCGGCTCGGCCGACCTCTCGCCGTTCAAGCTCACTGCGGAAGGTCACACATTCTCGGTGGTGGGCGTTTTGCCGCCCGGGTTTAGATACCCGGCTCACACGGACCTCTGGGTTCCGGCGGAACTCTTCGGCGAACAGAGTCCCAGCCGCACGTCACACAATTGGTCGGTCGTGGTCGCGAGGCTACGCGATGGCGTCACTCTACCCCAAGCGCGCGGCGATCTCTCCATCCTCGCGCACCGTCTCCGCGAGCAATACAAGCCCGCGATCGACATGACGGACGTCAGCGTCACGCCTCTGCAGTCCGCGCTCACCGCCAGTGTTCGCCCGGCACTTCTTATTCTCTTAGCAGCCGTCGGATTTCTTCTTCTCGTGGGATGCGCGAACGTCGCGAATCTCCTACTGGCGCGGGCGGCGGAGCGCCAGCGTGAACTTGCCGTGCGAGCCGCTCTGGGTGCGGGCCGCGGCCGTCTGGTGCGCCAGTTCCTGGCGGAGGCGTTCGTGCTTTCGGTGGGCGGCGGCGCCTCGGGCATCCTTCTGGCGCTCTGGGGGGTCGACGGTCTGCTGGCTCTGGCGCCGCCCAACCTGCCGCGTATCGACGACGTCTCCGTAAATCTTCCCGTACTCGTATTCGCGCTGGGACTGGCGCTCTTGGTGGCGATCGGCCTGGGCACAGCGACCGCGCTGCGATCCGCCGGCGCCGATCCCCAGGCGGCACTCGCGGAAGGCAGCCGCGGAGCTGCCGGGTCATTGGCCTCGCAACGGCTCGCTCGCGTCCTCGTGGGAGTGCAATTGGCAGTGACGCTGGTCTTGCTGGCAGGCGCCGGTCTGCTGGGACGCAGCCTCTTACGCGTTCTCTCTGTTGACCCCGGTTTTCGCACGTCCAACATTGTGAGTATGGAACTCGAGGTGCCAGCCTCGCCTGCCACAATGGCTAATTACTGGGATTCGATCAAGGATACAAAGCCGGCCAAGTTGATGAGCGGTATTTTTGAGCGCCTGCGCACGCTCCCCGGCGTGGAGCAGGTCGGCGGAACTTCTGCCCTGCCTCTGGGAGAATCGGGCGATTGTCCCCCAGGAAAGTTCCTGCTGCTCGATCGGGAGCCCCAGCTTGACCCTAGTAAGCCGGAAGATGGTGCGCGCCTTGAGCATTTGTTCGTCACCGCTCCGGGCGGCGAGGCGGACTATTGCGTGTCCAGTCGGGACTACTTCACCGCTCTCGGCATACCTCTGCTCCAAGGGCGCTTGTTCAATGAACACGACACCGCCGATGCGCCCCACGCGGCCGTCATCAGCCAGTCGCTGGCGCGCGCCACTTGGCCGAATCAGAATCCGCTGGGCCGCACGATCGAGTTCGGCAACATGGACGGTGACTTGCGGCTGCTGACCGTCGTGGGTGTGGTGGGTGACGTGCGCTATCGCAGTCTGGAAAGGCCGCCCGAGCCCACCCTGTACGTGGACTACCGCCAGCGCCTGCGCGGCGGCCGCGATTTCACCGTGGTGATGCGCGCAACGACGCCACCCGCTGAGGTGCTGGCGGACGCTCGCCGCATCCTGCGTGACCTGGCTCCCGATGTAGCCCCGCGCTTCCAAACCTTCCAGGACGTCTTCTCTGCGTCGCTTGAGACGCGCCGGTTCAATCTGACGCTCGTGGGCGTTTTCGCCGCCACCGCCCTCGTGCTGGCGGCGATCGGCATTTATGGAGTGATCTCTTACTGGGTGACGCGGCGCACGCGCGAGATTGGAGTTCGCATGGCGCTGGGTGCAGTACCGCGGAATGTGCTGGGACTCGTGCTGGGCCATGCCACCGCGACAGTCTTGGCTGGAGTTGCCGTGGGACTTGCCGGGGCCTTCGCTCTCACGCGCACCATGCAGTCATTGCTGTTCGGCGTGAGCGCCGAAGACCCCCTCACCTTTGCTGGGGTTGCTCTGTTGCTAGCCGCGGTTGCGCTGCTGGCAACCTACATTCCGGCGCATCGCGCCACCAAGGTGGATCCGATGGTGGCGCTGAGATATGAGTAATTGCCGATTTTCGATTGAAAGGGCTTTCAGTCTCAGCAGTCAGCTTTCAGCAAATGGGGGATTCCAACTGAGCGGTTGCGGGAAGCCGGTGGCTGCCCGTCAGTGGACATTCACTGCAGTGGATTCAACAGTTTGAGTCCGGGGAAACGGGCAAAGTCGCGATCCGCGCTGGCCAGCGTGGCGCCGTGTTCGATGGCGAGGGCAGCTAGATGAGCGTCCGTTACGAGCGGTCCGGTCGCCTGCCCCTCTACAAGGAGATTTTGCAGGATTTCCCAGTGCCTATCTCCGGGACTCAAGACGGTAAGATTCGCGCGAGCCAACCACGACGAGACAATCTTGATTGCCTCGCCGGTCGTCAATGGAAGCTCCAGGATGCGCGGATTCGTGCTGATCCGCACAAAGGCGAGTATGGAGACCCACGGTAGGCCCACTGGGTCAGATTCCGAAAACCTGGCCTCGATCCACGCACGGGCAGCTTCATGGTGCTTGGAAGACGGGACGTAGGCGTACACCAGAAGGTTGGCGTCGACGAGAGTCAACGGCGGAAAGGTCCTTCCACTTGGTCGAGGAGTTCTTCAATATTGTCGAAATCGAACCCCGGACGCAATCCGAGCGGGCGCGGCTCAATCTTGAAGGGAGGCAGGGATTTTGCCTGCTGGCGCGAATGCAGACCGATGCGAATCACGCGATTGACAACCTGCTTGAACGGCTCGCCGGAGCGCCGTGCCTCCGCCCGCAGCTTGGCGGCCACGTCATCGTCCAGAGTCAAGGTTGTTCGCACATCTTGATGCTAAGCTAGAGGCATCAAGATGTCAACTTGCGCACGAAGAGAGGATTGAAAGCTACGCGAAAATGATTCAACTACAAAACATCGAAAAATCGTATCCCGTGGGAGCCGGGCGCTATTACGTCCTGCGCCGCATTAGCCTGGAAATCAAGGAGGGAGACTTCCTCACGGTCATGGGTCCGTCGGGGGCGGGGAAATCCACCCTGCTCGCCATTTTGGGACTGTTGGATGGGGCGTGGACCGGCGAGTACTACTTTCAGGAAAATCCGATTCACAAGATGAACGTGAAGCAACGCGCTGAGATCAACAAGAAATACATCGGCTTCGTCTTCCAGCAGTACCATCTGCTCGACAATCTAACCGTCGCCGAAAATCTTGACATTCCGCTCTCCTATCGCAACGTCAAGGGCTCCGAGCGGCAAGCCATGGTGGCCGACACGCTCGACCGGTTCCACATCGTTGGCAAAAAGGACCTCTACCCGAGCCAGCTTTCGGGCGGACAGCAACAGCTTGTGGCCGTGGCCCGCGCGGTCATCGCCAATCCCAAGCTCATTCTCGCTGACGAGCCCACCGGCAACCTGCATTCGAGCCAAGGCAAGGAGATCATGGACCTGTTTAAGCGGCTGAACGACGAAGGCACCACCATCGTGCAAGTGACCCACAACGAGACTTGGGCCGCCTACGGGCACAAGATTATCAAGCTCGTGGATGGGTGGATCAGTTGAATTTTCGATTGACGATTTGCGATTGCCGATTGAAAGAGCAGCCGTCAGCTTTCAGCGGTCAGCTCTCAGCAATCAGCCACCGCCGACAGAATATTGGCGAGTTGAACTGAGCGTCCGGTGCTGAAAGCTGATGGCTGATGGCTGACGGCTTGGAGCAAATAATGAACACTCTCATCCAGGACCTGCGCTACGGCCTGCGCGTGCTGGCCAAACATCTGGGTTTCACGGCTGTAGCCATACTAACGCTGGCGCTCGGCATCGGTGCCAACACGGCAATTTTTAGCGTGGTGAATGCGGTGATCCTAAGACCCCTGCCTTATCCGCAGTCGGACCGCATTGTCACCATTTGGGAGACCGAGCCGAGCGGCCCGGGCAATCTCTATCCCAATACCGGCCCTGATTATGTGGACTGGAAGGCACAGAACCAGGTCTTCGATACCATGGGCGGGGTTTTTGTTAATAGTGCCGCACTGACCGGAACATCCGAACCCCTCCAGATCCAAGGATTCGAAGTCTCGCCCGAGATCCTGGATCTCTTGGGCGCTCGGCCTGTTCTGGGACGCAATTTCGCCGCCGACGAGACCGAGTCCGGGCACGATAGCGAAGTCATTCTAAGCTACGGTCTGTGGCAGCGCGCCTTCGGAAGAGAAGCGAGCGTGTTGGGCAGCAAAGTCGCACTCGACGGCCGCCCCTACACAGTAACGGGTATCATGCCGCGCGATTTCCAATTCCCTCACATCTGGGGCAATAAGCCCGAGTATTGGATACCTCTCAATGTGCGCGGAGCCGAGTGGCGCAAGTCGCGAGGGAATCACTGGCTGTGGGTGCTGGCCCGAATCAAGCCCGGAGTCTCGCTGGAACGCGCCTCGGCCGATATGAAAGCGATCTCCGCGCGCCTCACGCAGCAGTACCCCGTAAGTAACACCGGCGTAGAAGCAAAGGTTGTGGGACTCCAGGCCCGGCTCACCGAACAAGTGCGGCCGGCACTCTGGATGCTCTTCGCGACCGTCGGATTCCTCATGCTCATCGCCTCCGTGAACGTAGCCAACCTGCTGCTCGCCAAGGCCGTAAGCCGCCAGCGGGAGATCGCCATCCGCATGGCGATGGGATCGGGCCGATGGCGCATCGTCCGCCAGTTGATCATCGAAAGCGTCTTGCTGTTCCTTATCGGAGGCGCCGCAGGATTGCTCGCGGGTTCAGCCGCCTTGCGGCTCCTGCTGCACTATGCCCCGCTCGGTTACGTACCTGAAATAATTGCCGTCCACCTCGACGGCTACGTCCTCCTGATAACGCTTCTTATGGCCTTGAGCTTGGGCACGGCAGCCGGCATTATCCCGGCTCTTCGTGCTTCCCGCCGGGACGTGCAAGACTTTTTGAAGGAAGGCAGCCAGACCGTCGCCCCGGCGCGCAGCTTCTCGCGCAGTCTGCTGACCGCAGGTGAGATCGCCATGGCGCTGATGATGGTGGTTGGCGCCGGTCTGGCCCTCCGCAGCCTGGTGAAGTTGCTCGGTGTGCAGCCCGGATTCGATCCTCGAAACGTGCTCACGGCGCGCCTCTCTTTACCCGACACAAGATACTCGAGCCCCGCGTGTAAGAACGTGCAGGGGTACTGTGCTGAGCGCCGCTACGCGGCGTTTTACCAGCAGCTTCAGGAACGCCTTGAGGCACTACCCGGAGTCGAGTCGGCGTCCTTCACGAACAAGCTGCCGCTCGAAGGCGGAAGCAACGGCACGATCATTGTTGAGGGACAAGCTGTCCCCAAAGACATGTGGTCCAGCCCGTTGGTGGAGTGGTCCACGGTAATGCCGGGCTATTTTCACACGGCGCGCATTCCCGTGCTCCGGGGCCGTGACTTTACTCCGCGCGACAATGATGAAGATGCTCCGCAGGTTGCGATTATCAACCACAAAATGGCGGACAAATTTTGGCCCCACCAAGACGCCATAGGCAAGCGTTTCTCGCAGGACAAGGATCATCCCAAATGGATCACCACGGTGGGTGTCGTGGGCGACGTTCTTCAATATGGGCTCGATCAAACCGCGAGCGCTCCAGAAGCATACTTCCCTGAGTTCCAGAACCAGTATTCCGACATGAACGTCCTTCTCCGTGCCGCCAATCCGGCGGGGCAACTTCCTGCCCTTCGCGCCGTGGTTCACCAACTTGACTCGCAGCTACCGATCACCAATCCGCGAGAACTCGAAGAAGTTGTCAACGAGTCTTCCTCTCAGCAGCGCTTCTTAGCCTTGCTATTGGGACTGTTTGCCGGGCTCGCCTTGCTCTTGGCGGCAGTCGGCATCTATGGCGTGATCGCGTACTCCGTGGCCCAGCGGACGCACGAGCTGGGCATCCGCATTGCCCTCGGAGCTGGGCGGCCCGACCTGCTCCGCATGGTGCTCGGTGAGGGACTGCGCATCGCCCTCGTCGGAGTTGTTGTAGGCCTGGCCGGTGCCTGGGCTTTGAGTCGGTTCGTGAGCAGCCTGCTTTACGGCGTGCGGCCCAACGATCCGCTTACATTCGCCGCTGTTCCGTTGGTGCTGATCCTGGTGGCCCTGCTTGCCTGCTACATTCCGGCGCGGCGGGCTACGCAGGTAGATCCGATGGTGGCACTACGATACGAGTGAAGCTTTCAGCCGTCAGCTCTCAGCAATCAGCCACCGCCGACCGAATGTTGGCGAGTTGAACTGAACGTCCGGTGCTGAAAGCTGATGGCTGATGGCTGACTGCTTGGAGCAAATAATGAATACTTTGATCCAGGACCTTCGCTACGGCCTCCGCGTGCTGGCCAAGGGCCCCGGCTTCACAGCGGTGGCTGTGATTACGCTCGCGCTGGGCATTGGCGCCAGCACGGCAATTTTCAGCCTGATTGATGCCGTCATGTTCCGCTCGCTCCCGGTGCGCGACCCGTCCCGGCTCGTGGTGCTGAGCTGGACCGCGCACAAGGAGCCTCGCCGCAATGAGACCAGCTCTTTCGGTGATTGCGGGAGGTACGAGGGCGGCGACCAGAATCCTTCCGGGTGTTCGTTTCCAGAACCCTATTACGAGCTGGTTCGCGCGGAGAAGGACGTCTTCTCCGGAGCCACTGCCATTGCCGGCCCTGCCCACCTGGTGCTCACCGGAAACGGGACGGCGCGTATGGCGCGCGGGGAACTCGTTTCCGGCGACTACTTCTCCACACTTGGCGTGGGCGCCGTGCTCGGCCGCGCGCTAGGGCCCGATGACGATACGCTTTCGGCCGCGCCGGCAATCGTCCTCAGCTATGCTTTCTGGCAGACCGCGTTCGGCGGCGACCGTTCAGTGGTGGGCCGAACCGTCTCGCTGAATTCCGTTCCTTTCACCATCGTCGGAGTTGCGGATGCGAAGTTCACAAACCTCTCACCCGGGAAAACACAGGACCTCTTTCTTCCCATCTCCATGGTCGAACGCCTCAACATCGGGTGGGGAACGCACACCCGCAGTCTCAACAACTGGTGGCTGGTGATTCTGGCGCGCCTCAAGCCCGGCGTCACCCTTGAAAAGGCGCAAGCGGCCGCCAGCTTGACCTTCCGCGACGAAATGTTGCACGGTGCCAAGCCGCTCTCGAAGCCGGAGGATAACCCGGCTATCGTTCTTTCTCCTGCGCAGACCGGGCTCAACGGCCAACGGCGCTTCTTCTCAAAGCCTCTCTACGTTCTGATGGCTGCCGTGGGTCTGCTGCTCCTGATCGCCTGCGCCAACGTTGCCGGACTACTGCTCGCGCGCGCCACCGGGCGGCAGAAGGAGATGGCCGTGCGCCTGGCGGTGGGCGCGGGCCGCGCCCGAATTGTGCGCCAGTTGCTTACCGAGAGCGTTGTACTCTCGCTCTCCGGCGGCATCCTGGGTGTGCTCTTCGCTTATTGGGGCGTGCATGCCATGACAGCAATGATCCTGGCTGACCCTGACCGGCCATTTCCTTTCATCGTTCAGCCGGACTGGCGCGTGCTGGGATTCACCATCTCGGTGGCGCTGCTCACGGGCATCCTCTTCGGGCTCGCGCCTGCGTTTCGAGGCACGCGCTTTGATCTCACCCCGGCGCTCAAGGAGAATGCGCCAGCCATCCCATTCGGCGAGGGGCGCGTCGGCCGGCCGTTTCAACTCGGAAAGGCCCTCGTGGTGCTGCAAGTGGGGCTCTCGACAATCGCGCTCATCGGCGCGGGCTTGTTGGTGCGAACGCTTCGGAATCTGCGCGAAATCAATCCTGGCTTTGATGCGCGCAACATCCTGCTATTCGGCATTGACCCCACGTTGGCTAAGTATCAGGTGTCTCAGATTCAGAGTCTGTACCGTACCTTGCAGGATCAACTCGATGCACTGCCCGGCGTGACGTCAGTCAGCTACTCCTCCGACGCGCTGCTACAGGGCGGACTCTGGACCGAGGACGTTCACATCGAAGGTCAACCGGCAAAAAGCACCGTGGACGTTGACATGCTCGCCGCCGGGCCGAACTTCTTTGGGACCATGCGCATCCCTCTGATCGGAGGGCGCACATTCACGGCGGCCGATTTCGAGCAAGCGGAAAAGGCGGCAGAGGCCGACGCTGCTGCCAAGGCCAAGCCGCCCGCTGATTCCAACGCGCCCAAAGCCACGCCGAAACCGGCGGAAACCGCGCCCGCGGGCCCGCCCACTCCGATTCTTGTGAACCAGGCGTTCGCTCGGAAGTACTTCCCGGAACAGAATCCGCTGGGCAAGCGGCTGACCGAAGGCGACAGCTCGGATTCAAGCGGCGATTTAGCCCTCGACAGGCCCAAAACAAAAGCGTGGGAAATCGCCGGCGTAGTAGGCGACACCAAGTACAGCACACTCCGCCGCGAGGTACAGCCCGCGGCCTACGTGCCCGCCGTGGGCGGCGGTGTGTATTTCGAGCTGCGCACTGGGCCCGAACCCAGCTCGCTCATCCCGGCCGTTCGTGAGGTGGTGAAACGCGCCGACAGTAACTTGCCACTCTTCGAGATACGCACCCAGCAGGAGAGTATCGACGACCTGCTCACACAAGAACGGGTGATGGCGCGCCTTTCGAGTTTCTTTGGCGTGCTGGCGCTGGTGCTCGCCTGCGTGGGTCTGTACGGCCTGCTGGCTTACGAAGTTGCGCGCCGCACGCGCGAAGTAGGCATTCGCATGGCCCTGGGCGCCGAATGGGGTCACGTGGCCCGGCTCGTGGTGGTTGGGGGAATGAAGCTCGCTTCTGCGGGCGTAGTCGTGGGTATTGCGGGCGGGCTGGCGATCACGCGCGTGCTATCGAGCCTGCTCTACGGCTTGAAGCCAACGGACGCACCTACATATTTGACGGTGGCGCTGCTGCTGGCCGTGGTGGCGCTTCTCGCTTGCTACGTTCCGGCACGCCGGGCAGCCAAGGTGGACCCGATGGTGGCGCTAAGGTATGAGTGAAGCTATCAGCAGTCAGCTTTCAGCCGTCAGCTCTCAGCTCGCCGATTTTGCTGACCGCCGATGGCTGTGGCTGAAGGGTGGCAACATTGAGGGACTTCAGAAACTTGAAGGTCTGGCAAAAAGCGTATCAGTTGACTCTGAACATTTACAAAGCTACCCGGACATTCCCGAGAGACGAGTTGTACGGCCTTACAAGCCAAACGCGTCGGGCTGCGGCTTCGGTGGCAGCGAATATCGCTGAGGGTTGCGGTCGAATGGGCGGCGCAGAATTTAGCCGCTTCCTCCAGATCGCGATGGGGTCAGCAAGCGAGTTGGAGTTTCACCTCCTCCTGGCGCACGATCTGATGGCTGAAAGCTGAAAGCTGAAAGCTGACTGCTGAAAGCTCTGCTACAGTCAAACTATGAAGATGGGTCCTGTGCCACCCCGAATCCTCGTCGCTGACGATCAGCGTGACGTGCTCGATTCCTTGCGCCTTCTTCTCAAGGGCGAGGGTTATCAGGTTGAAACCGCCACCTCGCCCGCCGGCGTATTGAGCGCCGTCAAGGCCAGCGATTTCGACTGTTTGCTGATGGATCTCAACTACGCCCGCGACACGACCTCCGGAGCGGAAGGTCTCGACCTTCTAAATCGCCTGCAGGTGCTCGATAGCTCGCTTCCGGTGGTGGTGATGACGGCGTGGGGCACGGTGGACGTTGCGGTGGAAGCCATGCGGCGCGGCGCTCGCGACTTTATCCAGAAGCCCTGGGAAAACGCGCGCTTGATCGCCATCATTTCCACCCAGATTGAGCTCAGCCGGGCCCTTCGGCGCGGCCAGCGCCTGGAGGCCGAGAATCAGCTCCTGCGCGGCGCCGATCTTCCCAACTTGATTGCCCAGTCTCCGGCCATGCGCCCCGTACTGGAAAGGATCGCCCGCGTCGGGCCCTCGGAGGCCAACGTACTGATCACCGGAGAGCACGGTACCGGCAAGGAAGTGGTGGCCCGCACGCTGCACGCGCTTTCGGCGCGCGCCTCCAAGGCGCTGGTGGCGGTAAACGTGGGAGGCCTTTCCGAGCATTTGTTTGAAAGCGAGCTTTTCGGTCACGTCAAAGGCGCCTTCACCGACGCTCGCACGGACCGCGTGGGACGTTTCGACCTCGCCGACGGCGGCTCGTTGTTTCTCGACGAGATCGGTAACCTGCCCTTGAATCAGCAGGCCAAACTGCTGCGCGTAATCGAGACGGGTGAGTTTGAGCGCGTGGGCTCCTCTAAAACCCACCGCGTTAATGTGCGAATCATTTCTGCCACCAATGCCAGCCTGAAGGAACTGGTGGCTGCGGGCCGGTTCCGCGAGGATCTTTTCTTCAGGCTCAATACCGTCGAGGTTCATTTGCCGCCGCTGCGCGAGCGGCGCGAGGACATCTCCTTACTTGCGCAACATTTTCTCGGCGAGCATTCTGCGCGCTACCATAAGCACGTCTCGGGGTTCAGCGAGCCCGCGCTGAAGGCTCTCATGTCTCACCCCTGGCCGGGGAACGTGCGCGAACTCGCCCACGCCGTGGAACGCGCGGTCCTGATGTCGAACGGCAGCCAGATCGCCGCCGCCGACCTCGGGCTTGAGGCGCCCACCGGCACCAGCGCCCGGATCGAAGCCATGAGTTTGGAAGACGTGGAGCGCTTCCTCATCCAGAAAGCTCTGGAGCGCTTCGACGGCAACGTGAGCCAAGCCGCCGCGGCGCTGGGCCTGAGCCGCGGTGCGCTCTACCGTCGGCTCGAGCGCTACGGACTGGGCCACGGCGACGAAGAACAAAATGATGAATGATGAATTACGAATTATGAAGGTTGAACACTGACGAATCTTGTTCATTCATCATTCAGAATTCATCATTCATAATTGTTCCGCCCATGGAGATCGATCCCCTAGCACACGGCGGTGAATTCCAACGGCGGCGGCCGGAGGGCCCGCGGCTGTCCTTCGAAAATCACATTCTTCTCCTGGCCCTTGCCGGAGGAGCTCCCGCTTTAGCCCTGGCAATCGTTCTGCTCATTCGCGGGCATTACTCGTCCCAAACCATCTGGACCTTCGGCGTGTTGCTGGGCCTGCTGTGGCTCGGTTTTGCATTCAGCGCCCGCAACCATCTTGTAATGCCGCTGCAGACGCTCTCCAACGTCCTGTCGGCCTTGCGCGAGGGCGATTACTCGTTGCGGGCACGCGGCTCCCGCAATGACGATTCCCTCGCCGAGCTTGTGCGCGAAGCCAATGAGCTGGGCGAGACGCTGCGCAGTCAGCGGCTGGGCGCGCTCGAAGCCACTGCCCTGTTGCGCAAAGTGATGGAAGAGATCGACGTGGCCGTGTTCACCTTTGACGGCGAGGGGCGCCTGCGCTTGATCAACCGCGCGGGCGAGCGCCTGCTGGCCCAGCCGGCGGAGCGCATTCTAGGCTCCACGGCCGCGGAGCTCGGACTGATGGGATGTCTCGACGCGCCCGCGCCCAGCATCCTCTCCATGACGTTCCCTGGCAGCGGCCACGGCGCCACGCGCTGGGGCGTGCATCGCAGCGCCTTTCGTGAGGGCGGGCGCCCCAACCGCTTGCTGGTGCTCTCAGATATGAGCCGGCCGCTGCGCGAGGAAGAGCTGCAGGCCTGGCAGCGGCTGGTGCGGGTGATCGGCCACGAGCTGAACAATTCCCTCGCGCCCATCTCGTCCGTAGCCGCGAGCCTCCAGAGCCTGCTGGCGCGCGACCCGCAGCCCGCCGACTGGCGTGACGATATGCGGGAGGGCTTGCGCATCATTGCAGGACGCTCCGAAGCCCTGGCGCGCTTCATGGAGAGCTACGCGCGCCTGGCGCGCCTGCCCAAACCCCGGCTGGCGCCGCTGGACGCCGGCGCCTGGATCCGGCGCGTGGCTACGCTTGAGATTCGCATGAAGATCGTCGTGGAACCGGGTCCCGAGATCACCGTCATGGCCGACGGGGACCAGCTCGATCAGCTTCTCATCAACATTATGCGGAACGCGGTGGACGCGGCGCTCGAAACCGGCGGCGGCGTTACCGCCGGCTGGGAACGCAATGCGACCCACCTCGAGGTTTGGGTGCGCGACGACGGACCCGGTCTCGCCAATACCACCAACCTTTTTGTTCCGTTCTTCACCACTAAATCCGGCGGCTCGGGGATCGGGCTGGTACTCAGCCGCCAGATTGCCGAAGCCCACGGCGGAACGCTTACCCTGAACAACCGCCGCGACCACACCGGATGCGAAGCGCGCTTGCAGTTACCGCTCGGCTAGCGATGGCCTGTAGGGGTAGGGCTTGCCCTACCCTCAGTTTCCGAGGTGAGCCCTTCGAAAAAGGGTAGGGCAAGCCCTACCCCTACAGGCCATTTCCGTGCTGGGGAAGCCACCCTTGTTCATCCCGCGGCTGCGGTAAACATTCGGTAAGCATCGTTTGACACCCCGCTGGCGCGGCGATACTCTCGCTTTGTCTAAGTCCGGGGGCCGGACGATTCATTTACAAAGTCTGAGGGGATTCACGAGAAAGGAATCAGTGCTTTCGCTCGCGGGAGTCGTGCTGTCTCTGCCAGCCGCGGCGAGAGTTCGGGCCCAGGCATTGATGCAGCGTTGACGGTTTTTCACCCCGGTTTACGCAGTTATTAAGTGAAGGCCAAGTGGCGGGCAGAGGTTCCCGCTTCCGGCGCAGCTTTGGAGTGCGGCAGCTTGCTGCCGCTTTCGTCTCGCCAGCTCGCTCGCGGCCCGCGGGGCTTTCGAGGGCAGGAGCCGGCCAGCAAGCTGGCCTCACCAAAGCGGCAGCAAGCTGCCGCACTCCAAAGCTGCGCCGAAGCGGGGATGGCAAATATCCGACTGACGTTGCAACGGGTGGGGCTGAAAAGCCTCGCCCTCGTGAGAGCCATGGACAATGGCGCTGATCACGAAACCGAGCACTAGCTGACGAATCTCACACACGCAAAGGAGGAGGACTGCAATGACGAAACTTCGAACTCTCGCGCTGTTCAGTTCACTGGCCCGGCGCGTCGGGAACGGACGCTGGGCAAGCACACTAGGATGGGGGCGAACGGCCTTCGCGGCCGTACTGCTTTGTTCCGCCACCGCGACCGTCACGTCGGGCCAGACGTTCAAGAGTTTGCTGAGCTTCGATGAGACCGACGGATATAGGCCCATGGCGGGACTGACGCAAGCCACTAATGGGAATTTCTACGGGACGACCGAAGATGGCGGGACCTGTACCGCGGACTCTTACGGTTGTGGAACGGTGTTCGAGATCACGTCGACGGGCAAGCTGACCACGCTCTACAACTTCTGTCAGCAGATAGACTGTACTGACGGGTGGTATCCGGAAGGGGGCCTGATTCAGGCCAACGACGGAAACTTTTACGGAACCACCTACTTGGGCGGGTCGGGTGCTTCCTGCGGTGCCGGTGGAGGCTGCGGAACGATCTTCAAAATCACACCAGCTGGCGAGCTGACCACGCTTTACAGCTTTTGCCAGCTAGCGAACTGCGCTGACGGATTGCTTCCGGCGGCTGGGCTGGTTCAAGCCACCAACGGGAACTTCTACGGGACAACAACGGATGGGGGCGCAGGGGCGGACGCGATCGGCACGGTCTTTGAAATCACACCGGCAGGCAAGCTCACCACGCTCCACACCTTCAATGACGTTGTGGGTCAGGAGGGGCTAAGTCCAGCCGCGGCGCTGGTTCAAGCGACCAATGGGAACTTTTACGGGACAACCTCGGCGGGCACAGGCAGCAGCGGCGCTACGGTTTTCGCAATTACACCCGCAGGCAAGCTGACTACGGTCCACATCTTTGACGGCACTGACGGTAGTGAGCCTATGGCGGCATTGATTCAAGCCACGGACGGGAACTTCTACGGGACGGCCGCTTACGGGGGCACTGGCGATTCGGGGGGCACAGTCTTCAAAATGACACCCACCGGCAAGCTGACCACGCTCTACAACTTCTGCCAGCAAGAGGGCTGCCCTGACGGGAGGAACCCTTACGGGGGGCTGGTTCAAGCCACCGACGGAAACTTCTACGGGACAACCTACACGGGCGGGGCCAACGGCTGGGGCGCGGTCTTCAAAATCACGCCGGCAGGTAAGCTAACTACGGTACACAGCTTCGACCTAAGTGACGGGTCGTATCCAACGGCAGGGCCGATTCAAGCCACCAATGGGACCCTGTATGGGACAACCTATCAGGGCGGGTCCAGCGGCAACTGCGAAGGCGGCTGCGGCACGGTCTTTGCCCTTTCGGTCGGGCTGGGACCGTTCGTGGAAACGCGACCCACTTCGGGTAAGGTGGGTGCGAAGGTCATCATCCTAGGGAACAATTTGACAGGGTCCACCGACGTCACGTTCAACGGCACGGAGGCCACGTTTACGGTTGTCTCAAGCACTGAAATCAGGACTACGGTACCGAGCGACGCCAGCACCGGGAACGTCCAGGTGACTACGCCTTCAGCGACGCTGGCGAGCAACGTCTCCTTTCACGTAGCGCCGTAGCCCTCGCGATGCGAGCCAGAGTAGCGTGTCCCGCCGCGAGCAGCAAGACCTCAGCGTCCTTCAGGCGGCGCAATCCAGCAGCGTGAGCCGTCAGGAAGTCGACGGAGGGCTCTCGGCGCAGAACTTCGCTCGCGATGGCTTTGTTGAGATCGGCGTCAGCGAGGAACCGAACCTTCATGAGGGACGGGCCGTGAGCAGCTCATCCCGCGCCCCCATCAGCCGCTCGCGAGGATCGGCTGGCAGCGGCTCGGCGTTGCGCCTTCCTTCCGCCCACTTCTCATTTTGGCGAGCCAGGTAGGCATCCACTTCAGCCTGGTTTGCGAGGTAGTACGCGATGGCGCCGTAAACCTCTTCGAGCCGAAGCAATTCGAAATTCTGGCAGATCGTCTCAGGAGATTCGCCGCGGCGGAATGCGTGGACGATGGAGTCCAGCGAGATCCGAGTTCCGGCAACATAATAGCTGCCGTCCCGCTCTTCGATGTATTCCTTTGCCATGCTTTCTTTATTTTACAGCAGCGGGTGGCGCCCACGTCTTTTTTTTGAGGTATGTCCCTTAGGGTCCCTGGCCCGCGAAACTTCATGAAAATGCTAAGTTGTTTATTTTCGGCGTCGGCGTATTTCCTCACGTAGCATTTTCGACCCGGCGACACTGGGTTTCTCAAGGCACGCAGCGAATCAAGGCGGTGAGTTTGCACTGGACAATCGCTGGAACGTCTGCTGCGCCAACCGGAAAGCGTCGGCACTAACGCGCACTGAGCCCTGAAAAGGGCGATCGATGTCCGCAATTGCGACAAGCACGAGCGAAACCATGAGCGTAAGCGCAAGGACAAGAATGAAATGAAGCTTGAAGTTTTCGGTGGCGAACAGGCACGATGACCCGATTGTGATCACGCCCCCCACGATCAAGATAATCCACAAAATCGTGGGAAGGCTAGAGCGGCTTTGTAATTGACGAATCCGGCGGTGTTGGCTCATATTCGCCAGCTCCGCGAGTGTCTGGCTGATACTCAGCGTCTGCGATGCTTGGCTGGCCTGGGCGGCGGCCATCGCTGCCCACAGTTGTTGCGTGACTTCGAAGCTTGCTGCACTGACGTTCCCTTTGCTCATGGCTGGCCACTCCTCGGCCAACATGACATCGGCATATTTGCGGGCCAGCCTCTGGATTTCTGCCGTCTGTGCGGACGGAAGGCCTTGCGAGAGGCGATAGATGTTGACCAGTGAATTCGCTTCCAGCTCTGCGTTGACTTCCGCCGATTGGAAGTTACTCCATACGTTCCACAACATAAAAGCCAGAATCACGGCGTAGGTGGTGCCTAAAATGCTGATCTGCCACCCGACCAGATTGTTATGCTCATGGCGAACAGCGGGGTGCGAGAGCTTTCGTAAGAGAATCAAGAGACTCAGAGCAAGCGTAACGGTTGATAGGATGACGACAATATTCTGCCCGGTGTTCAGCATGGCCTGGCTCCTCCAGTTGACGTGTCGCCATTATTCTATGCTGAGAAAGTGAAAGTTACTTCGTTCCCGGCGTTCTTGGCGAACTGCTCCTCAGGATCGTCAGTCGGCGTTGTTGGGGTGGCTCTGAGAAGGCCGGAAGACAAAGGCCGCAGAGCCGACCCGAGCGGAGCGAAGGCGCTCGACAAACGAGGCCAGCGCTACAAGTTAGGAGCCCTTCCCCTGCAAAAACGTCCGTAAGCTAGCCTACATACCTCTTGACATCATAGCCCGTCTGTGATAGGGTGACAGGCGTGAACTTCAGGAGCCCCGGGAGGCGGGCGAAGCCGGATCTCATGGTGCGCCTGACGTCACGGTGGGTGGGTGAGGCGTCGAAAGCGCGTCGCAGACGGCAGAATCGAAATGCGGTTTCCGGGGAGAGCGAAATGAGCGATTGGGCGAGCCAGACGACGGTCAAGACTTGATCGAGCAGGCTGCGGAAAAGGCCTTCAGACCATGTCATCCTGAGCGGAGCGAAGGATCCGCTTTATTTGTTTTCAATAAGATACAGCAGATGCTTCGCTGCGCTCACCATGACAGATTCCCTTTTTCCACAGCCGGCTAGATCTTGCGCTTGCGGACGGCAGGAAGGGTGCCGCTCGGATGGAACGGATACCCCCCCCCACCCCCTATATGCCAAAGCCAACGGGAGCATTTATAATCAGTCGCTTACCAAAAAACGGAGAAAACGAACCGAAAGCAACAAGCCATTTATATTCATAACTTTGGCACTTTTATGCAAACTCGACTGAAAGCTAACAATCTCCTTTGGAATGAACAGGTTCTATCAAATTCGTGGCGCTTGCAAGGTAAATCTTACCCAAAGCCAATAAGTCGTTTAAATGAGGCATGTAAAAAATTGCGCGAAGCCAAGCTGAACCCGCCGGGTTGCTCTGGGATTCGGCTTGTGTTCAACCCCAGGGGCCAACCGTGGAAAGTCCAGAGGAAGCGAATAGCGATGCCCACTTCGCGATGCAAGTTGTGGTGGACCTCAATTTCACGAACGAAGCCGGAATCTCATTGGCTCGCAAGGAGTTGAAAATTTAACTCGGGAGTTATTTTCCCCCCTGGATTGCTCTTCGGCTTTACTGCCTGGCCGGAGCCTGTTTACGTAAACGTTTACGTAAACAGGCACGTACGTGAAGAATGGACGGCGACGAACGAAGCCGGAATCTTCTTGATAAAAAAGGGTCTGCTGATTTATCTCGGACGAGGTCTGCAAGAGGAGCGCATAGCAGGCCGGAATGTCACGAGGAATCGATTGCTCCGTGTTTCCCGCCGTCAGGTCGCGATCGCCATCCCTGGGGCTCGGGTCTGTCTCGAACGGTATACTGGCACGACGCTGTCCCAAGATGCGTCAGAGTGCGCCGCTAGGGAAAAAGGAACGGCTGCCATCCTGTGTTCTGCCTTGTGCTATGATTGGCGAATAAAAGGCGAACTGAGCCCGCGACCGAAGTAGCGGCGAGCTCACGAAAGATCGTACGATGCCGACCGAAACCCAAGCGCTCGCGACCACGCACACGGCGACCGTCGAGGGGGCCCTCGACGAAATTCGGCGCCGGTTCAAAGGCCCGCCGTTGTCAGGAGGAGTGACGGCAGTGAAGCACCTCCCCGCGCGCCCAGCCGAAGTTGTGCCCTTCCCCGCCGATCTCGCTCCCAAACTCGGTGAGATTCTCACCGGGCGCGGTATTGACCGGCTCTATTCGCATCAGGCTGACGTGTTTGGTCTCGTCCGCCAGGGCAAGAATCCGGTGGTGGTAACGCCCACGGCTTCGGGCAAGACGCTGTGCTACAACTTGCCCATCCTCGACGCGCTGGTGCGAAATCCCGACGCGCGCGCGATGTATCTGTTCCCCACCAAGGCGCTCTCCCAGGATCAGCTCACCGAGCTCAATCGCTGGACGGCCGAGCTGGGCGACGAGATCCGCACCTTCACCTACGATGGCGACACTCCGCAGGACGCCCGCAAGGCCATCCGCGCTCGCGGCAACCTGGTGATCACCAACCCCGACATGCTCCACGCCGGCATTCTGCCGCACCACACCAAGTGGGAGCGCCTCTTTGAAAACCTCCAATACGTGGTGATCGATGAGCTGCACTATTACCGGGGCGTGCTGGGAAGCCACCTTGCGAATGTCTTGCGCCGCCTGAAGCGGATCGCGCAATTTTACGGCAGCCGGCCGCAGTTTATTTGCGCCTCGGCCACCATCGCCAATCCCGCCGAGCTGGCCGCGCGCATCCTGGAAGAGGACGTGGTGCTGGTGGACCGCAACGGCGCGCCGTCGTCCGACAAATACCTCGTGTTCTACAATCCGCCGGTGGTGAACCCTCAGCTTGGCATCCGGCGCTCTTACCTGAACGAGTCGCGGCGCATGGCCAGGACGTTTCTCGAGCGGGGCCTTGAAACCATCGTCTTCGCCAACAGCCGGCTGGCCACGGAAATCCTCGTGACCTACCTCAAAGAAGATTTCGACCGCGGGCCCGCCGGTACTGACGTGGTGCGGGGATACCGCGGTGGGTACCTGCCGCTCGAGCGGCGGGAGATTGAGCGTGACCTGCGCGAGGGGCGCCTGCTGGGTGTGGTGGCCACCAACGCTCTCGAACTTGGCATCGACATCGGCAGCCTGGATGTGGCGGTGCTGGCGGGTTATCCGGGCACTATCGCCTCCACCTGGCAGCGGGCGGGGCGGGCAGGGCGCCGACAGGGCACGTCCGCGGCGGTGATGGTGGCATCGAGCGCGCCGCTCGATCAGTTTATGGTGCAGAACCCCGATTATTTTTTCGGCCGCTCGCCGGAACACGGCTTTGTGAATCCCGATAACCTGGAAATCCTGCTGAATCATCTTAAGTGCGCGGCCTTCGAGCTTCCGATCGCTGAAGACGAGCGCTTCGGCCCGCTCGACCTGAAAACGTTATGCCGCCATCTCGCTGAGAGCGGCTTCCTTCATCACACCGGTGGCGCCTGGCATTGGGTGTCGGAGAGCTACCCGGCGGATGCCGTCAGCCTGCGGTCAGTATCGTCCGACAACTTCGTGATCGTCGACAACACGGGCGAGCCGCGCGTGTTGGGCGAGGTGGACTTCCCCAGCGCCCTCACCACGCTCCACGAAAAGGCCATCTACATTCAGAACGGCGAGCAGTACCACGTGGAGCGCCTCGATTACGATGACCGCAAGGCGTACGTCCATCGCGTGGATTCGGACTACTACACCGACGCCATTTCCTACACGAAGATTACGGTGCTGGAGACCTTTCAGAGTTCAGAGTTCGGAGTTCGGCGTTCTGAGCCGGAGACGGACGAACGGGATTTGGACGCTAAGTTCGACAATACGGGGAACTCCGAACTCCGAACTCTGAACTCCGAACCGCCTCACCGAACCCCGAACACCGAATCCCGAATCCCGGGTCCCCAGTCCCGAGCCCCGACAAAGAACCACGGCGAAGTCCACGTGAACACCCAGGTGGTTGGGTTCAAGAAGATCAAGTTTCATACCCATGAGAACGTGGGCGCGGGTAATCTCACGCTGCCTGAGCAGGAGATGCATACCACCGCCTGGTGGCTGACACTCCCACATGAAATGCTGGAAACACTGCCTTTTTCCGCCACGGACCGGCAGGACGGCGTTCGCGCCCTAGGGAACGCGCTGCAGGCCATGGCAATCCTGCTGGTGATGTGCGACGCGCGGGATCTCGGCGTGTCGGTAGGGGAGAATTCCCGAGGTAGGAGTCAGGAGCCAGAAGTCAGAAGCCAGAATGAAGAGAAGTCGTCGGTTGCTAGTCGTCAGTTGTCACTTGACCCGGGGTCGACCGCTAAGAATCAAGAACGGGCGGGGGGACAACGGACCACGAACTACGAACCACGAACAGCTTTTGAGCCAAACATCTACCTCTACGATAAGTATCCCGGTGGCATCGGTCTAAGCGAGCCGCTCTATCGCATGAGCGAGCGGCTGCTCGACAATTCGCGTAAGCTGATTGAAAGTTGCCCTTGCGGGGCAGGCTGCCCGTCATGCGTGGGCCCCGTCGGTGAGATCGGCGAGAAGGGGAAAGAAGTGGCGCTGGCGATTCTCGGAGTTTTGTTAAAAGGTCCGGTTGCATGTTAGACTGGTTTAAACTAGTTTGAGTCGAGGTTTGCCAATGGAGACTGTGGGAGCATTTGACGCGAAGACGCACTTGTCAGACTTACTCGATCGAGTGGCAAGAGGCGAGAGAATCACGATTACGAGGCATGGAGTGCCGGCAGCAATGCTGGTGCCTGTTGGAGATGCCGCCAGAAAACTCACGCACGAGGAGATCGTGCGCGGCATGCGAGAACTAAGGGCGCGCGTGAAGCCCGACGTGATGAGCGTTCGCGATATGGTGAAGCAAGGACGGCGCTTTTGAGCGACGTTGTGGTCGACGCGTCGGTAGCGCTTGCCTGGTGCTTTCCTGACGAGGCGAGTGATTATGCTGATAGGGTTTTGGTCGCCCTGGAGCGACACACGGTGGTGGTCCCGCCGGTCTGGACCCTCGAGCTGGCGAACGCCGTGCTAGTCGGCGAGCGTCGGAAACGGCTGAAAAGGCCGGACATCTTACGCTTTGTGACGCTCCTTGAAGGGCTTTCCATTTTGCAGGAGAGCCAGCCGATGAGCGACAGCATCAACAACGTTTTGCCGCTTGCCCGCGATTGTGAGCTCTCGGCCTATGATGCCGCCTATCTTGAGCTTGCTCTCCGCCGCGGCGCGCCGATGGCCACGCTGGACTTGAATTTGCGCAAGGCGGCCAAGCGTGTGGGCGTGCCTTCTTTCCCTGACGGCGGCGAATAGCGAATGAACCTGGAAGAAAAACTCCGCCGGCTTCGCCGCGCGGCTGAGAAGAGCAGCGCCGACCGCGAGTTGGAGCGGCAGCTTGATTGGCTGCGCCGCCGCAGCGCCTCCTCACTCCAACAACCGTTACCCGCACAGCGCGTGTCGCGCGGCATCGAGCATTACGTTGAAGGATGTGTTGAGCAAAACGGCATCGGCGAGTACTTCGTTGCGCGCCAGACGTTGCCTTTTGGCAGGCCGTATGGGAAGGTTCGCGTGGCTGACGTCTCGGCCGCCGACCTTCGCGCTCTCGAACTTTTCCTTGAAGACAGCGTCCTGCCGGATGCTTCCGAGCTGGTCTATCTCGACACGGAAACCACGGGCCTCGCCGGCGGAACCGGGACCTGCGCCTTCTTGATCGGCCTCGGCATGATCGAGGGCGCAGACTTCGTGGTGCGGCAGTTTTTTCTGCGCGATTACCCTGACGAGAAGGCCATTCTGGCCGCCCTGGCCCAACGGCTCGCCGGTTACAAAGGTCTGGTGACGTTCAACGGCAAGACGTTTGACGTTCCCCTGCTGGAAACGCGCTACGCTCTGGCGCGACAGAGGTCGCCGTTTGGCCGCATGATCCACCTTGACCTGCTGCATCCGGCGCGCCGCTTGTGGAAGCTGCGCCTGGAGAGCTGCCAGCTCACCCACCTGGAACAGGAGGTGCTCGGCATCACGCGCAAGGGCGATGTTCCCGGTTCGGAAATTCCCGGCATTTATTTTGATTATCTGCGCAGCGGAGACGCTCGCGGCCTGCAGCCGGTGTTCTATCACAACGCCCTCGACATAATCACCCTGGCAGCGCTCACTGCGGAGCTCGCGCGGCTGATCGGCGCGGAATTGAACCCCAGCGATCGCAGCTCTCCCGCGGAACGCGTGCACGGCCTTGATTTGTTCAGCTTGAGCCGTATTTTCGAGCGCGCCGGAGACACAGAAAGGTCGGTCTCCGTCTGCCGCCGGGCCCTGGATTCGGGCCTTCCTGCGACGTTCGAGCCGCGTGCACTGTGGCATCTGGCGGCGCAGCACAAACGCAGACGGGAGTACGATCAGGCCGTCGAGATCTGGGAGGAAATCATTCGCCGGCAGAGCGCGTGGTTCTTGGAAGCTCTCGAACAGTTGGCTATCCACGCCGAACATCGGCGACGCGATGCCGTCGCCGCCATTCAGTTCACTGAGAAGGCGCTGACTTGGTTGGATGAAAACTCGCGTGCACAACCCGCCAATGGGAGCGAGCTGTGGAACTCGCGAGACGCGCGGGAGCGCCGCACCGATGCGGAGCGATTCACTTACCGGTTGGAACGGCTGAAGAGAAAGGCGGTGAACAGGTGTTAGGTGTCAGGTGTCAGGTTTCAGGTGCTAGGTGTCAGGTGCTAGGGGGTAGGTGTTAGCTCAGCCACCGGCGACGCCGGATTGAACGGAATATGACTCTCAATTCCTCGAACGTTTAGAATCATCAGGTTGACCGAGAGTCACAGGGCAGGAGCGAGAAGTTTGAAGTGTGAGGGCTGAAGGATGAAGTACGGGATCCGCGGCCTCCGAACTCCGAACTGAAAAACTCTGAACTGAAACTCCGAACGGCCACGCCTGAAACCTAACACCTAGCCCCTATTTGGACTTGCCCTTCCACCGGAAGGTTTCACGGCGGCGTTCGATGTGCTCTTGCCCGGTGTCGGAATCGAGCTTTACGCTTTCAAGGTCGCCGACGAGTCTGAGAAAGTCAGGATCACGCTCCGTGTGGCCGCCCCCGCGCTCGACCGTGCCCGTGAAGTGGTAGTACTTCTCGTGGATCTTGTTGGTCTTGAACTCAACGTGGTTACCCTGGCGGGTTCCAACGATGATCTGGTAAGTGAGCACCTCGTCAGACTCGTCGGCGCCCTGGGCGACGTCGATGTAGCCCTTGAGTTTGCCTTCTTCCTCCAGGAGTCCCAGCGTGTCGTCCGCTTGAGTGAATTCGTATTCCCCGGACATGTCAGGCACATTTTGAACCGCCTGTCCGGAAGCCTCTGCGAGGCACGGCACGACCGCCACCACAAGAACGATAAGGGCACAACCCGGGAGTGTGGGCAGGTGCAACAAGCGGGTCATAAAACTAAGACCAGCTTAGTACGCGAGTGCATCGAATCGCAAGCGAGGCTCGGAACAGCTCCGAAATGGGCCCGAAACGGTGCCGAAAGACGTGCTATCATGCGGTTGTCGGAGGACGGTATGCCGGGCCATGGCTCGAGGTATCGACGTGTTGTTGTGAGCGGAGCAGCGCTAGCGGTGACCGCCTGTGTTCTGATGTCGCTGAGTGTCAAAACCATAGCGGCGGAGGACTCAGGCTTTCACTTCACGAGTGCGTCTTTCCAGGCCAACGGCGACATTCCGCCCCGCTTCACTTGCAGCGGCGACGATCTCTCACCGGCGCTGGCGTGGATAGATCCCCCGGCCGGCACGCAGAGCTTCGCCTTGATCGCGGACGACCCCGATGCACCGGGGGGCGTATTTAGTCATTGGGTGCTTTACGACCTCCCCGCGGGCACCCACGAGTTGCCGGAGGGCGTCCCGCGCACTCCTGACCCTGAAGGCGGGCGGCAAGGACGAAACGATTTTGACAAGATTGGCTACAGCGGCCCGTGTCCACCCCCCGGCAGCCCCCACCGGTATTCTTTCCGCCTCTACGCGCTCGACAAGAAACTGAATCTGCGAGGCGGAGCTTCCAAGAGTGAGCTGGAGCGCGCCCTGAAGGGCCACATTTTGGCGCAAGCGGAATTGACGGGCCATTTCAGAAGATAGGCTCTTTAGCTATCCTCAACCACTCGAATCACCTGCTGCGGCTCGACGAATTCCTTCCGCTGACGCCAGATTGTGCAGCTTCTCCTGCCGGAAGACAGCCACCGGTCTCAGTTACAGCAAGGCTGGCTCCAACCCTTGGCGCCGCGATTGTCGGCGGCGAGCGCGAACGGGCGCGACTCCACTCCGTTGCGGGCGAGCAACTCTCGGATGGCTTCAGCCACCACGAGAGCGTTGCCACGCACAAAGGCCAGGATCGACGGCCCGGCGCCGCTGAGGCAGACGCCGAGCACGTTGGGATAGGTGAATCGCAGCGCCTCGGTCAAGCCGGGCACCAGCGCGGAACGATAAGGTTGGTGCCAGCGGTCATCGAACATCTCACGCTGAAAACTGGTGTGGCCGGAAAAGAACTGCGCCACCATCGCCGCCGCCCGTTGCAAGTTGTGGACGGCATCGACTCGGGAGTAAGCGTCCGGAAGCGCTTCGCGCGCCTTCTCAGTAGGCACGGCGTAGTTGGGGACCACGAGTGCAAATTGAAGGCTCTCCGGAACCGGACAGGAATAGGCAATCACGCGGTCTTGCGTCTGAGCCGCCAGCGTGAAACCGCCTTCCCAGGCGGCTGCGACATTGTCGGGATGGCCCTCGCGGCGGGTTGCGAGTGAAATGATCTCTTCGTCGAAAAGATTGTGATCGGCGAGCCAGCGCGAAGCAGAGAGGGCAGCTACGATGGCCGCCGCGCTCGAACCCAGACCGACGCCCACCGGAATGCGGTTGACGATCTCGAGATCAAATCCCTTCTTGATGCCCCACGCATCGAGCGTTTCGCAGATGGTGCGGCTAATGAGGTTGCTCTCGTCGCAAGGCACTCGCTCCGGCGTTTCACCGTCGTACTTTACGGTGATTCTGCCGTCCTTGCGGGATTTCACCACCACGTCAAGATAGAGACCCAACGCCAGGGCGCCGCAGTCAAACAAGCAGCCAAGATTGGCACTCGTGGCAGGCACGCGTACCGAGACGCTATCCGGCATGCGGCACCTGCGCTGCGAGAACAGTGGCAAGTGACAAGTGACGAGTGACGAGAAGGCTCCGCTCTCTTCTCACCTGTTGCCGTTTCATTGGGCTGCGACCCCTTCCAGCAGGCACTGTTCCTCAAATTCCTCCAGCTTCGGACGGATGGTGATACTTTCCGCCAGGCTGCCGTTCACGGCGCCGATCGTCTTGAGTCCGTTGCCGGTAATTACCAGCACCAAAGGCTTGTCGGCATCAATTCGCCCCGCGCGCAGCAGCTTGCGCGCCACGCCAACGGTTACGCCTCCGGCCGTCTCGGTGAAGATGCCCTCGGTTTCTGCCAGCAAACGGATGCCGTCTACAATCTCATCGTCGCTTGCGTCCTCGCCCGCGCCGCCCGATTGCAGAATGGCTTTCACAGCATAAGGTCCGTCGGCGGGATTGCCGATGGCGAGTGACTTGGCGATGGTGTGCGGCTTCTGAGGTTGGATCTCAGTGGTGCCCAGCTTGGCGGCCGTCGAAATCGGCGAGCAACCGGTGGCCTGCGCCCCGAAAAACCGCGGACGGTCTCCGTCCGGCGTTACCCATCCGAGCTGACCGAGCTCAGAGAAGGCTTTCGAAATCTTAGTGATCAGCGCGCCGCCGGCCATTGGCACCACGATGTTTTCCGGCAGTCGCCATCCGAGTTGCTCGGCGATCTCGTAACCCACCGTCTTCGAACCCTCGGCATAATAGGAGCGTAGGTTGACGTTCACAATGCCCCATTCGTGTTTCTGCGCGATCTCGGAGCACAGCCGGTTCACCTGGTCATAAGTGCCTTGAATCTTCACCAACGTTGCGCCATAAACCTGAGTGGCTACAATCTTCTCGTTTTCGAGATCTGCCGGGACGAAAATAAATGTCTTGAAGCCGCCGGCGGCGGCATGCGCGGCCACGGCGTTGGCGAGATTTCCGGTGGACGAGCAGCCTACCGTATCAAAGCCAAATTCGCGCGCCTTGCTGAGCGCCACGGCCACAACGCGGTCCTTGAACGAAAGCGTGGGGTGGTTCACCGCGTCGTTCTTGATGTAGAGTTCCCGCGCTCCCAGTGCGCGAGCAAGACGAGGCGCGGCCACCAGCGGCGTGTATCCGGTCTCGCGGCCAACCGTGGGCTCGCCAGCAAGCGGCAGAAGCTCACGGTAACGCCACATATTGGCGGGCCGCGAAGCGATCTCATCCCGGCGGAGATCGGCCCATAAACGGGCGTAGTCGTAAACCGCCTCGAGCGGCGCCCAACATTCTTCGCAGGCCGCGATGGGCGTGTCAGCGTAAGTCCGATCGCACTCGCGGCACTTCAGGTGTAAGAGATAACTCACATTGCCTCCTTTGGCGTTTCTGCACCTCATCTGAGTTCCCAATCGGAGTCGCCCGTGAGCAGGTTGGAGATAGCGGCCAGCGAGGAAGGCTTATAAACTCGAAAGCCTCCGCCGCGGGATTGGGGGAGGCTTAAAGTACTTGCCCCTCTCATCTCTCCCGATCGTCGGGTGGGAATTAGCACCTGGCGTTCCGCTATTGCGGAACCGGTTGCCGTGGCGTCACAGGGCCTGTCCCTCAGCCACTCTTGATGAGATTCAGGGTTACTGAATCGAATATTCGGTTGTAAAACACTAGACTAAGGCAGCCACAAAGGGTTGTCAAGGGCCTTGCCAGAAAAATTTTGAGCTCCAACGTACGCAAACTGACTGGGACGTCGCATCATGAGTTTCCCCAAGAATCGCGATTGAACGAAAGAGGCTGGTGAGAGGCTGGTGAGCGCTGAGGGGGGAAACAAGGGTGCCGTAAAATCAGAAGTGAACCGGGAACCGAGGACGAGCGTTTTCTCGCGCAAGTGTAATACCATACCTCCGATACCGTTCGCTGCAGAATTTCTCAAAAATCCCAATTGTCTCTCCCGCCGACCCCCCACATAACTCTCCAAACCCTTCATAGATTTAGACATTCCGGGCTGCTACATGCGTTTCTCACTTTTCCCATCTTTCTCTTCAGGCCTCACCGGCAAATGACCGGCTTTCTCACCTGTAACCGCCACATAACTCCGTACACTACTGATTGCATTGCACATTCCGGGCTGCAACCTGATTTTTCGCCTCACAGCCGGTGTAACCGGTACTTTTCCAACTGTAACCGTTACTTTGCGGTCGCGTGCTCTGCCACATGCCCGTTGTAACATTGCTGTAACATTGGGCCGGGAGCGGGCTCGCTGATTTCCGGCTGGCAAGCGAGCCAGAAAACCTCCCAGCCTGGACACCTTCGGGGTCCTGTGTACCACAATGGCGGTGAATCATCAAAACCGTCTCCAGCAACCGACTCCTGATCCTTGTAGCGTGATAATGTAGCCTACTGCTTGATTTCCCTCTGCCCGGGACCCCTATCCAACGTTATCCAAGTTCCCGGCTGAGAGCGAGCACCGTTTTCGAGAGGCAATCAGGCTCCGCCCAGGCCTGCCCTTCTGCCGCCGCGATTTTTGGGAAGTCCCCAGACTGGTGGGGTTGTAGTTTGACGTAGGGGCGAGTCTTGTTCCCCCCGGCGGCAACTGCTGCATCACTTCCGGAAACTTCACCATGATGTCGCCCCACGCCATTACCGTTTTTCCCTCTTGCTGGAACAGGCGCGCCACATCGCCGAGTTGTCGAATGAACAAAGTCGCCGGGTCAGCGGCACCGCGCGCGTCCTTAGCGGCCATTTCAATCTGGAAGGTCTCGTCGAAGCCGATGTGAACGAAGGGACTGGGAAACAGTTGCGCGAACTGTTTCGCCCAATCGGCCAGCAGAGGCATCACCCCGGGATTTCGCGGGTCAAACTCGGTGCCGTGAGCGACATCCGCAAGGCCGCTGTATTTCTCCACCCGGAACAGGTCGTGGAGGTGGCCATAGAGTTCAAGGCACGGAATCACGTCGATGTGGCGCTCGCGCCCGTAGGCCACGATCCTTCCCACTTCATCCTGGGTGAAACGCCCGCCGGGATTCAGCAGCGGGTAACCCTTCAGCTCTACGCTGGCTTCGTTGTAAAAGTAATACTGGTTCAGTTTCCATCGCGCCATGAAGTCCAACTGGCGCTTCACCTCGCCTTCCGTGGGAAGCGGCCCGTGGCTCATATCCACCATCGTTCCGCGGTAGGCCAGCGACGGCCAGTCGTGAATCTCCACTTCGGGAAGCACGGCGTCGCCGTCCTCGCCCTCCACGAGCTGACACATCGTTTGCGCCCCGTAGAACAGTCCGGCCGTCGATGACGAGCGAAGTTCGATTGCGTCCTGCTTCGCGGTTATCTTATAGGCTTCACGTGAATCCGGTCCGGGTTGTTCTCCGGGTAGCGCCAGCGCCCCGACGGCTCCTGTTCGTTCGAGAACAATGGCCCGGCCAGCGGGATTCTGACCGGTGGAAATCGGAACTGAGACGCCGGCGCGAGCTGCCAGGCAGGCTGACAAGGTTTGGGCGGCGAAAATATCCTGAGCCGCTGGGTCTGCCGGTAGCCGGATCGTGAGGCCCCGCAACGGAATCTGGCCAGCGCCGTATCGAATCTCTCGCGGCTGGGGCACCAGCGGGCGGTGCTCAGCAGCGCGCGCCGGCAAAAGCGCGCCGCCGAGGTTCAGCACCATGATGATGAAAAGGAGCATGCGCTTGGTCACCCCGATTCCGGACGAGAATCGCGCAGTCGCCGCGCCGGATGCCGTATGACCATGTGAGGATGCGACCTCCGCCCAGACACCGCACGAAACGTTTCACGACGAGCTCTACTCAACTTGCAGTTACCGGATAATCGATCAACTACATAGATTATTCATTCTTGACAATCAGGTGAAGCCGCTATACAGGTATAGGATACCTGAGCGAGGCGTGCTGCTTATTTGGCGCATATGCAGGCGCGGCCAGGTTGACGGTTGCGAAATGCTCTGTAGCATCTATATCGTTTCAGTTGGTCGTCTACTCACCGGCTCAACGTCTTGTTCCCAACTCGAAATATCCTCGCTTTCTGAGACGCGATTGGCTTGAGAAGTTAAAAAGATAAAGGCGGAAGAAAATGATTTCGCCTACAACGGGATGGGTCTCCAAGGAGAGTCGCATATGCAAAAGGCATCTCTGAATTCTCAGTTGGAGCGTCGCTGCGGTTTCTTTAGGGAAGGCTTCTTCGCAAGAGTCAGCCTCATGTTGCTCGCCTCCCTATTCCTGGTGGCGCTGGCGGGCCGGGCTCAAGACACGGCGACCATCGTGGGCACGGTCACCGACACCAGCGGCGCAGTGGTTCCGAACTGTACCGTCACCGTATCCAATCCCGATCGAGGGTTCGTGCGCGTCGTGCAGTCCAACTCAGCGGGGGAATACGCCGCCGCCAGGATCCCAATCGGGAACTACGTGATAACGGCAGAGATGACGGGCTTTCAGAAGCTGGTGCACTCTGGAATCAGCCTCAACGCCGGACAGGAGCAACGCGTCGATCTGACCTTGACGGTAGGTCAGGTGGCGCAGCAGATAAGCGTTTCCGGCAACGTGACCAAGGTAGAAACTGAGTCCGCTACACTCTCCAGCGTTATCACTTCCAAACAAATCCAGAACCTCACCTTGAACGGACTGAATTTTGGAGCCTTGACCTTTCTGGTCCCAGGGGCGGCCCAGGACAACGGCTATTCGGAGGCGCAGCAACTGGGGCACGCGGGCGCCGAGGTCGGCGTATCCTTCAACGGCAATCGGGAAGAGTACAGCCAGTTGGAGTTGGATGGCGGCAACAACGCACAAGAAAGTTCTACCTCCATGGGTGGCGCTGTAACGCCCGCGATTGATATGATCGCCGAGTTCCGCATTTCCACGTCGAATTATGGCGCTGACGTTGGCCAGCACGCAGGAGCGCTGGTGGAGATCGCCACCAAAGGCGGCACCAAGCAATTCCACGGCGATGCCTATGAGTTCGTGCGCAACGACGCCATGGATGCAAACGACTGGTTCGCCAACCAGCAGATTGCGCCCCCGGGGGGTAACGCCCCTAAGACACCCCTGAAGTGGAATATTTTCGGATATACCATCGGCGGCCCCTTCTACATTCCCCATCACTACAACACGGACAAGAGCAAAACGTTTTTCTTCTGGTCCCAGGAATGGGCAAGATACCGCCAGGCGTCGGTGGTGAGCGGCAACGTTCCCACGCCGCAGATGCGGCAGGGAGACTTCAGCCAGTGCGACCCGTCATCGGGCAGTTACGTCCCGCTGCTGGTGGAGCAGGGTTGCGTGCTGCCGAGTGTCAACGGCGCCCCGGTGGATTCGGTCTCGGTCCACCCCAACGGCGCAGCGTGGTTGAACGGCTTCGTTCCGCTCCCCAACAATGGCATTGACGGCTACATCGCAGCTCACAGTGTTCCCACGAATTTCTCGCAGAAGAGCATCCGCGTGGACCAAAACATTAACGATAAGATGTCGCTGTTCGTTCGGTTCACCAACGACGAGTGGGCCAAGACGGTGGTCCCTGCCCTTTGGAGCGGATCGAGCTACGATTCCACCCAGTCTATCTACGAGGTTCCGGCGAGGCAGACCGTCCTGCACATCAACAATAACCTCAAGCCCACCCTGTTAAACGAATTCATTATGAGTTACACCGATACTCCCCACTTCATTGCGGTGCAGGCGGGCCCGGGCAGCCCGGCGCACTCGGTGGACAAGCCCCTCGACCTGGGACGCCTCCACTTTCTTCCCGGCCAACGCGGGCAACCCACAGCTTCCGTCAATTTCAGTCGGGGGCGGTACGCCTTTCAGCTTCACCGTGAACAACGGAAATTATCGAGGCGCTTACGACGCTGAGCCCGTTTACACTTGGAGAGACAATATCGCCTGGAATAGGGGCAGCCACACGTTGAAATTCGGGTTCTTTCTCGAGAAATTTCAGTTGACCGAGCAATTCGGGTTCAACACCCAGGGGTGGTATACATTTGCGAACGGCAACGCCGTCACCACCGGTAACGCGCTTGCCGACATGTTCCTGGGCCGAATCGACAACTACCAGGAAGGGACCTTCAACGCCAATGGCGTCTACACGGGCGGATATGGCGTAGGACACTGGCGCCGTACCGATTTCGAGCCCTATTTCCAGGATGATTGGAAGGTGAGCCCGAGGCTAACCCTGAACTTCGGTGTGCGCTACTACTGGCTGATTCCTCCACACGACGTCACCAAGCCCACCGTCGATTCCAGCTTTATTCCGTCCCTTTACAATCCTTCGGCCCAGGTATTGCCTGGGCCTGACGGACTGTTACATCCGGATCCCGCTACGGGACGAATCTACGACTTTACCAACTTCGGCAACGGCCTGGTAGAGTGCGGCGCCGGGGTGATTGCCAAAGGCTGCCAGGTGGTCTACTACAAGAACGTTGGACCGCGATTCGGGTTTGCCTTTGATCCCACCGGCTCAGGAAAGATGGCCATTCGCGGCGGAATCGGCATCTACTATGAAGCCGGAAACGGCAACAACGCCAACACCATCGGCCTCGAGGGGAACGCGCCCACTACGCTCGCGCCGCAGGTCTTTAACCTGACCACTTACAACTTCAACACCTCGGGCGGATTCGCAGGAGTGGGGCCCACCGGTCTCGGGATGATCCCTTACTATCAGAAAAACCCCGCAATAACCCAGATGAATCTGAACGTTCAGCGCGAGATCAGGGGAAATAACCTCGTGACCTTCGCTTACGTTGGAACGCTCGGCCGCTACCTGGATAGCGGCCGGAACTTAGATCAGGTCCCGGTGGGGGTCGGCACCATGAACGTTCCGGCGCTTTCCTCCGGAAATGGAGGTCCGTGCGACGCCTCAGGCAACTGCGACGTGCAACAACTCCTGATCAACAACCAGGTGCCTTCGTTCTACTTCGTTCCCTATCAGGGCTATACCTCAATTCGAGTGAAGCAGTTCTCGGCGGTGTCCAGCTACCATGCTTTCCAGACCGAGTTTCGGCACACCACCGGCTGGGGCCTGACGGCACAGGTTTATTACACCTGGTCCCACATGATCGACAACTCCACCTCCACTTATTTCGAAACCGGCGTCGACGACAACTACGACATGAACAGGTGGAAGGGAACTTCGGATTTGAATCGCACCCAGATTTTCGGTGCCAACTACATCTACGCTTTGCCGTTTTTCCGGAACTCCCACGGGTTTGCCAAGCAGGCTTTGGGAGGATGGAACATCAGCGGCATCACCGCCTTCTTCACCGGCGTGCCGGTTGATTTCGGTTGCGGAGTGAACGGGTATTCCACCGGGATTGGCACCGGCGTCCGTTGCAACACCGTGGCTCCGCTGAAAATCCAAAAGAGCGTGGTAGACGTTCCTCAGTTTGGGCCCATGGTGCAGTGGGTGAATCCCGCTGATTTTGCGCAGCCCTTGCAGAGCCAACTGGCGGCCAACGGCCAGCCCGGTATGTTTGGGTACATGGGCCGCAATGCACTAACCGGTCCGGGCCGCAACAACTGGGACCTGGCGCTGCACAAGGAGTTCGCGCTTCCCTGGCTCAAGGGGGAGCAATCCACTCTTCAGTTCCGGCTGGAGACCTTTAACACTTTCAATCATCCGCAGTGGAATTACATCAACGTCGGTTGCAACGGGGCTCCCAATGCCGACGGCAGCCTGGCGTTTGGCCGCACCTGCGGCGGTAATGATTACAACCCCGGAAATGGGACGGTAGGGAGCGCCTGGAATCCACGGAACGTCCAGCTTGCGCTGAAGTTTATCTTTTAAACGCGGCGTCAAAATCGGCAGAGTGCCTGGGAGCGCGGGCGTCTCGCCCGCAACGGTCAAGAAAGAGAGCGTGCGGCAGGACGCCCGCGCTCCCACGATGCTGAGGCATTACACTTCAACACCTGGGCAGAAGTGGGGATCCGGATGATGTCCCCGTCCAGCAGTTGTCTCCGGAAGCAGCTCTCTCCGTTGTTCTGGTTCGCGGCCTGCCTCCTTGCTGCCAATTCTGTCTCCGCCCAACGAAGAGCCACGCCCGAGCAAGCCGGGTCACCGGAAGAGATGGTGACGCTCGGCGGCTGGGTGCGCGCTGATTACAGCCAGGGAATTCCTGCGGGCGTCACGGTCCACTTGGAAACAGCCGAAGGCATGGCGGCCGGCCAACAACCGGTGAACAGCGGAGGCTACTTCGAATTCGTCGGTCTCGAGCGCGCCAAGTATCGGCTCACCATCTCCGCCCCGGGGTTTCAGGTCTACGAGCAGAACGTGGATCTCCGGAGCGTCGGGAATCGGCTGAATATCACCGTACAGCTCTCACCCGTCGGCAGGTCGAAATCCGTGCTGCCGCCTGCGGCGCCCTCGTTCACTGACAACAACGCCTCTCGAAAGGCGCGAAAGGAGTATGAAGACGGCGATCGTGCGCTTCAGCAGAATAGGCTCTCCCAGGCCCAGTCCCACCTGGAAAGATCTGTGAATGAGTACCCGTGTTACGCGCGAGCTCAGGCCGCGCTCGCGGTTGCGCTCAGCAAACAGCGGCAGTTGCCGGCTGCTGAATCCGCCCTGAAGAAGGCTCTGCAATGCGACCCCGACTATCTGGATGCTTACACGGAACTGGGGCAGCTTTACTACGACGAAAACCGGTACCCGGAGAGCGCCGCGATTCTTCAGCAGGGCGTGCGCCGCTCGCCCGGATCGTGGCAGTTTCACTACCAGTTAGGCGCCGCGAACTATCGCTTGCGCGAGTACGCCACGGCTGAGCAGGAGTACCTCAAGGCGCAATCGCTCAGCTCATCGGTCCCGGCCGAGATTCATGTCAAGCTGGCGGATGTTTACTTAAAGCAGAACGCGCTTGAGAAGGCCTACTCCGAAATGCAGGCGTATTTGCGCGAAGAGCCCAGCGGTCCTCTTGCCGCGGAACTAAGGGGCGTGATGCGGCGCATGGAGTCCGATCATGTCGTCGAGACAGCGCCTCCCTCAAAGCCTCCGTCACGATGACGCCGCGAGATCAAGTGTGACGAGCTACTGCTGACAATCAGGTAATCATGCGCTATATAAGTGGACCTGAGGCATCGGGTAAGATGGAGATGTCGAAACGCGAAAGTGGCGGAATTGGCAGACGCGCCAGACTTAGGATCTGGTCCCGCAAGGGGTGGGGGTTCGAGTCCCCCCTTTCGCACACACGTTCTTTTGAATGAGCTCCCGCCTACGGCGACCTGACGGCCGATTCGCACAGCGACCCCTGGGATTTTGCTTGGGTGTTCGCCGGATCACTTCTTTGGGGAAGTCATGCACCAAGGTATCGCGGTCGGGTCCGAGTTGAACAGGTTCAGCAGGGCTTGGACGATCTTCGTGGGTCCTCCCGGATAAGCGGGATGGACGCCGTCGGATGTCAGATCCTAGCAGCTTCAACAAGCGCCTTCGTTTCTCGTGAGGAGACGGTTTGCCCAGTAGTCGAAACAGGCAAGCTCTAGGCTAGCGGGATGATGAAAAACCCGATTCATGTCATTTCGAGCGAAGCGAGAAATCTCGTAAGTCTTCTCTTTTCAAAGCGAGATTTCTCGCTTCGCTCGAAATGACATGAATCGTACGCCGTTTTTCATCACGCTGTTAGATTAGGGAAAATGGTATGAAGGTTTTGAGTGATAGATTCAAGCGAAGACTACATGTAGCGTAGTTATGTAGCCTCAGAGCCATCTTTCAGTCCGGCCGCTCGTCCTCGTCACACGCCTACTCCGCGCCGCGGACGCTCGCGGCGCGTCCAGGTGTTGTCCTGAACCGGCTCGCCCTCGAACTCCACGGCAATCGTGGTGGCGGGTTGCTCGGGAGCCAGTTCGGGCAGTCCGGTCAACTGCAGCCGGAACTCCGTCTGCTTGAATTCCACGGGTTGGCCGGTGGTAAAGAACTTGGCCGAGGTCGCCTTCGTTTTCAATCCGCCCACGGCCACCGTGCTGCCCGGCCAGTTGTGCACATGAACGTAGAGTGTGTTTCCCTTGCGCGTAAATCCCGCCATCACGGAGCTGCGCACTTGCGAACGTTCGGCCTCATAAATCGTGGGGCCGTGATCGTCCATCCATTCGCCCACGGCCGAGAGCCTCTCCACCGATTCCATAGGAATAGAGCCGTCACCCTTGGGGCCGATGTTGAGCAAATAGTTGCCGCCGCCTTGCGCGCACTCGATGACATTGTTCACCAGCGTCTTGGCACTCTTCCAATCGTCGTCGGCGCGCTGGTAGCCCCAACTATCATTCATGGTCATGCAGCTTTCCCAGGCGCGCCCTTCCTTGGAGGCGCTGATGTGCTGTTCCGGCGTGGAAAAATCCCCGGGCAGGCCGTTGCGGTTGTTGACGATAATGTCCGGCTGCAGCTTGAACACCATGGCGTTCATCTTTTCGGATTCCCAGCCCTTCGCGTCCAGCGGCCAAGCGACGTCGTACCAAAGCACGTCGATCTTGCCGTAATTGCTCATCAGCTCGCGAATGAGGCCGTGCGTGTATTCTACGAAGCGCTGGCGGGCGGCTTCGTCCGTGGCGCAGCGGGCGCCATCAGGATGGTGCCAATCCATCAGGGAATAGTAGAAACCCACTCGCAGGCCTTCGCCCCGCGCCGCCTCGACGTATTCGGCAACCAGGTCGCGCCCTGGTCCCTGCTGGGCAGCGTTATAGTTGGTGAGTTTGGTGTCCCAATTGCAAAAGCCCTCGTGGTGCTTGGTGGTCATCACCATGTATTTCTGGCCGGCCTGTTTGGCAAGCCTGGCCCAGGCGCGGGCGGCGTTGGGCTTCGGCTTGAACTGCTTGGCCAATTGCTCATACTCGGCCACCGGAATGCCTTCTTCCTCCATCGCCCACTCGTGGTGGCCGTACACGCTGTAAAGGCCCCAGTGGATGAACATCCCGAACTTGGCGGCGTGCCACCATTGCATGCGGCGCTGGCGGTCAGCGATCACCTCCTGGCTTTCCTGCGCCTCCGGTTCCTGGGCGCGCGAAGCAAAAGGCAGTAAAGCGCTCGCCGCCGTCGTTCCCGCGCCTACTCCCATCCAGCGGAGGTAGTCGCGTCTTGAAATGCCGCGCATTGGGGTCATGAGTTTCGGCTCCTAAGAAACGATCTGGTGAGTTGTAATCGATCCACGCAATCTCGTTAAGTACCTTATTTATCTATAACATTCCAGGATAGCCGAGCTAACTGGCTTTGTTTTCTATAACATTCCAGGGTATTCTCATTCGTCCCATTTTTCTCATTTCCGGTCCTTTAGAATCAACAACATTCCAGGATAGGCGAAAAAAAATTTAAATTTTTTAGAATCCGCGCCTCGCTGGATCGCCGTAGATTCCAAAAATGGAAGGACCGTCCGCACAGCATGGAACTTCAGATTGCGGACCTCATTTTGGCGTCGTGGCATCGCAAGTTTCGACCGGAGCTGATTTACTCAATCGTTACCACACCTGGATCGTCAAGTCAAGCCTCAATCGATCTTGGTAATGGTCAATTTGAGGTAGCGCGGGTTCAGTCCACCATTGTAGTCGGGCCCTTTTGACCTTCTGATACTCTTTCTAACGGCGGCGACATGCGGGATAAGCCCGCCGCTACTCAATTGCTACCAAGTGCACTTGGGTTGCTCAGCGCCGCGTCCCGATCCGATACAGGCGCCGCTTCCGCCGGCTTGCGCTTTTCATCCGTCCGTACGTTGAAGAGCCGAAAATCAGAATACTCATGCACGTTGCGGAAGCTCTTACCGTGCCAGTCGATCGTCACCACCACGCGCCGCGGCAACCAAAAGCTTGAAGGCGCTCCGGCGAAGCGCACCTGGCCATAGTCGATTTCGGTGCTTTGTGAGTTCAGGCGGACTTCCCGCGCCGGCTTCAGCAGGTCCGTCCGCAGGCGCAGGATGTCGTTCGTCTCGCAATCAATCCATGCCAGTCCTTGAACGAGGATCAGCGCCGAGTCGCTGCCGGAATTGAAGCGCTCGAAGATGCGAGCGATCCTCGGCTTCTGCGCAAAGGCGACCACGAAGGCCGGACGCCCGTTCATCTCTTCGCGGCCCAGATAACGGAAGTCAGAACCGTTTTGATACATGGGGTGGAAGATCATGTCGGCCGAGGCAAATCCCGAGGTGATCATGAAACCGTCCTCGACTCCCCCCAGCTCGGCACGATCTCCGCGGAAGTCGGTCCGATACTCCTGGACCTGCACACCCGCCTCTTGGGGCCTGGCCAGCATGAGGTACTGAAACTTCTGGTCCACCGAGCCCGACACCCTGCCTCCCGAGCGGAACATCTGCTGCTCGATTCGCTCGAGCGAGGCGGTGTCAGCAAAATTCTGGAGCTGGGCCCGAACGTTCTCACCGACGGCCCGCAGAATTGAGGCGGCCGGATCCTGATTCGCTGCAGGCTCGATTCCGCGAAGCTCCGGGAAGGCCTTCACCAGCGACGGCAGGGATTCATCTAACACCGATTTTGCGCTGGCATAAGACTCAAGCTGGCGGCGATCTTGGAGCTCGGCGTAAACTTTGCGGACGCCTTCAGGCATTTGCCGAACGTCGCGCCCCGCAAGATAGGCCTTCATGGCGTTATCGGCGGTCCCAACGTTTCCCGTTTCAGCCAGCGCCCTCGCTTCCAGGAGCCGAGCGTCAGGCGGAGAGCCTCCCTTGACCGCACGGCTGAGATAGCCATGGGCGACTTCAGGCTGCTGATCGAGAAGGAACGCCCGGCCCGATTCCTCCAGTACGAGAGGATCGTTGGGGGCGATGCGCAGCGCCTGCGAGAGCAAGGCCTCCGCCTGTCTCTGCCGATCCTTCCAGGTGTTGATCACACCCAAAACCAACAGCGGCTCGGGCCGTTGCGCCGCCGGCGGCGCCTGTGCCTGATTCTTTACAAGTTCGTCAAACCGGCGGATGGAACTGTACAGGCTTCCCGCCTTCATCTCGGCCAAGCCCAACATCATTTGGCATTCCGCGCAATCCGGTTCACGCTTGAGCGCTTTACTGAGTGTGGATAAAGCCTTCAGCGCGTCACCCTGCGCCATGAGTTCGTCCACGCCACGAGCGTAGTCCTTCCGCGCCGAGCCTTTGGCGTTATTCAAGTCGGGAGGGCTGCTCAAGCGCGGCGCCACCCGTGAAACCAGGTCGGCCGCAGAGAGTTTATCAGGGTTCTTCTTCTGGGTCGGCAGGATGAGATCGATTTCCCGCACTTCCGCGATCTTCTTGAATTCTGCCGATTCGCGGGCGTCATCATAGCCGGGCTTGCTGGCGACCACACTCACCGTCAGGGTGCGGTAGAGCGCCCCATCGAGTTCTACCTGCGTGTGATACTCGCCTTGAAGGTCTGTCACGACGGTGGTGACTTTTTGCAGGCCGGCGTTCGGGTCAACCCGCACCCGCACTCCGGCTACCGGCTCACCGTCGAGAGCGGTTACTCTTCCATAGATTTGCCAGTCTACGAAAGTCCACCCTTCAAGGGGCGTACCGCTGGCACAAGGTGGGTTGGGGCATTGCGGCAAAAAGAGTTCCGGACCGCCCTGCGGCCACAGGAGTGCGGGAGCGATCAGAACGCCCAGGAGAGCCAGGACTAAGCCGTTCGTCGCTTGCCATTTGCCACTCGTCACTTGTCACTCGCGTCAGGCTAGCCCGGCTCCGTTGGATGACGGTTCGGTCTACCGAGAGTTACAGAATAGGGTAACGGCCACCCGGACGGCTCCGGCCCCCTCACTCCAGGCCCCTGTCCCCCAAGGGGGCGAGGGGGGTAACGACACTTAACAACGGGCGAGGGGGGTAACGACACTCAACAACGGGCGAGGCGGAGTAAGCGACATTTAACCAATTCACTTAGATTATTACCCTCTGCTCCGAGGGGGAGTGGCGATGCCAAACCGGTCGACTACGATACTCCCCTCGCCCCCTTGGGGGAGAGGGGCCGGGGGTGAGGGGGCCGTCGCAGCTCACCTGCAGCATTCGGCAGCACCTTGGCCTGTTCCACCGCTCTGCGCACGAAAGCTTCCGGGTCCTGCAGGACCATTCCATTCGATACTCGCACGACCGTGTAGCCGGCCTGCTTAAAGGCGAGGTCGCGTTTCGCACCCCGCCGGGCCTGGCTCGGCTGCGCGTGAGCGCTGCCGTCCAACTCCACCACCAAGCCGCATTGTGGGCAGCAGAAGTCGGCGAACCATGGTCCCACGGGGTGCTGGCGTCGAAACTTGAGTCCACGCAGCCGCAACGGGCGCAGGAGGCGCCAAGCAATGCGCTCGGCCTCGGTCGCGCTTTGGCGCAGCTCGCGAGCTCTGGCGATCCGCTTGCGCATTGAGGCTTGGGTTCTCCGTCACTTGGCCAAGCACCCCCTCACCCGGCGCTTCGCGCCACCCTCTCCCCCAAGGGGGCGAGGGTCTCACTCTTTGGTGGCGAGGGTCTCACTCTTTGGTGGTGAGTTCAATTCCCGGTGGTGACTCCGAGCGGTGACTTCCAGTGGTGATTCTCGGCGGCAATACAAATTGTCGCCGATGACAGTCGCGAATTACCTGTGTTGACCCTCGCCCCTTGGGGGAGAGGGTGGCGCGAAGCGCCGGGTGAGGGCGTAGCACCGATCAGTTGTGCGAGACCGCCCGCAGCGCCTCCGTCATCCCTGTGGTGAAACGCCCTCACTCAGAAATAGAACTTCAGACCAAACTGAATGATGCGGGCCTGATTCCCAGTTGAGAACACCTGTCCAAAAGTCGAGTCTGCGACGTTGCTGTCGGGAACGTTGAACCTCGGCGTATTGAAGGCGTTGAAGAACTCGGCTCGAAATTCGAGATTCTTGTTCTCAGTAATTGGGAAGAGCCTGAAGAAAGAGAGGTCGAAGTTTCGAGGCCAGTCGGCCCGGAATGCATCTCGACCGGTATTGCCGAAGGTGAACGCCGCGGGACTGGCGAAAGCGGCGGGATTGAGCCACTGATTTGGCTGCTTGTTTGCCATGAAAGCAGATTGGCCTTGAATCTGGTTGGCGCGATCGCAGCCGCCGCATCCGGTGTTGGCAATGTCACCGCTGGTGCCGATGCTGAAAGGTTGGCCGCTGGAGGTAAAGAAGAGACCGTTAAACTGCCAGTTGCCGACTACGTAGTCGAGGCTCTTGTTATTCGTGCTGAAGCGCTTGCCGGCGCCGATGGGCAGCGGATACACCCAACTGAATGACAGGATGTGGGTGAGATCGAAGCCGGCCACGCTGTAATCGTGTTGAGTGTTGTACGGGTCTTGGATCGAGCAGCCTTCGACGCCGTACCAGCCATCGCACCCTACGCTCATGTTCTTGGAGTAGGTGTAGGAGAGGATGTACGAAAGACCACTCGCCGACCTTCGGTTCCAACTGAACTGGAAGGCATTGTAATTACTGTGTCCGGTGTCGCGATCGTAGAAGGTGGGCGGGATGTATGGATATGGCTGCCGTGACGCCACCGTGGCGGCATCGCCGGGGCCCGGAGTCATGGCGACGTTGTAATAGCCTCCGAGATCCAGCCGTTCGCTGCGCGCGCCGACGTAATTGGCGCTGATCACATTGCTGGTCCCCAACTGTTTCTCCAGACCAAAATTCCACTGGTCTGAGTACGGATTCTTCTGCAAGGGGTTCATATACCACTGCACGAACCCGCTGCTCAAAAACGGACTGGGGGCGGGGGCTGACGTGCCTGGGAAGGGATCGAAGGCACTAACAGTGGGAAGCGAGTTCTTATTGAGGTTCTGGGCCAGGAGTTGCCCCAGTTGCGGCCAGGATCCTTCGGTATTCTGGGCCGTCTGCGTGATGGCTGCCCAGTTCTCAAAGAAGCGCCCGAAACCGCCCCGAAGCACCAGCGTGGGCCGCAAGCGGTAGGCTGCTCCCAGGCGGGGCTGCCAATTGTCATAACTGTTGTGAAAGATGGCGTGGTTGGACTGTGGCGTCACCACCACGTGGTCCGGCAGCGTGCCACCCGGAATGCAAGGTGCGCCGACTGTGGAGCTGCAGGCGGGAACCATCTTCTGAATGATGTAGGTCCCGTTGTTGAAATCCACGTCGCCCGTAGTGTTGCTATTCTCTTTGTTGTTCCCATAAACGGGAATGAATGTGACGTCGTATCGCAGTCCCAGGTTAACGGTCAGCCTGTCGGTAGCCTTCCACTGGTCCTGAAAGTAAAAGCCGTCAACCCAGCCGCCATACTCGGTCTCATGGACGTTGCGGAGGCCGGCGTTATCCGGCACGTCGAGCAGAAACGAAGCCAGGCCCAAGCCGCCAGGAGAATTTCCTCCGGCGCCATAGCCAAAGCAGAAAGTGCAAGAGGTGGCGGTGGACGCGAAGCTGACGTTATTGTTCAAGTACAAAGCTTCAAAGCCGTTGCTGGCGAAGTCTGCGCCACCCTTGAACGTATGACGGCCCCGGATCAGGGAGAGGTCGCCTTTAATCTCAGTGACATTGGAAGTATGCGTATTGCTGATGCTAATGCCGCCACTCGGGAAGTTTGGAGTACCCATGCCAATACTGGGAAGCAAGGTGGTGCCGCCAATGAAAGGCGAGATAAAGTTAGGCGAGAAGCCCAACTCCGTTGCCAGCGTCGAGTTCACATTCGCATAGGTTGTGGGGTTGTTGTACTGCATGCTGTTGCGGCCGAAAGTAAACTGCGCCACGCTGGTCCCTGAGAATGTATGGATCCAGCTCAAGGCGCCGTTGTATCCATGGAAGTACACATTGCTCAGATAGCCGGTAAATCCTCCCGACCCCGTGAACGGCTGCGTGACGCCCGTGTAGCGAATAAAGACCGTATCCCTAGCTTTCAGTTGCTGGTCAAACCGGATGCTTGCGAGATCCTGGCGAAGGATATTGGTGGTGTTGTCCAAACCATTGAATCCTGGTACCCCAACGTCGATGGGCGCCGGGTATACGGCCTGGGCGTACTTCACCAGGTTCTGATTGATAAGGTTCGCTGGAATCTGATTGTTGGGGAAGGGATCGAGAATTGAGTAGCCCGGATGAGCCGGATCGGGACGCGTGCTCAATGGGTTGTAAATCTGCTGCGGAAAATCGCTCAGATCGCCGGCGAGTTCAGCGGAAGTGGGCACGCGATACGGGCTGGAAGTGGCAGAAGAATGGTTGCGGAAGCCCTCGTAGGAAGCAAAGAAAAATGTCTTGTCACGCCCGTTGTAAACCTTCGGAATGATCACCGGACCGGAAATGGTGCCGCCGAATTGGTTTTGCTTGTAAGGGGTCACGTGCTGGGTGGGCGGCGTGAAGAAGTTTCGCGCATCCAGGGCGTTGTTGCGCAAGAATTCGAACCCGTCTCCGTGGAAGGAGTTGGTGCCGCCCTTGGTGGCCACGTTCACGACGGCGCCGAGCGCGCCGCCGAATTGTGCTTCGTCGTTGTGCGACTGGACCTTAAACTCCTGAATATCATCGATTTGGGGTGCGATGGCGTAAGTGCTTTCAAAAGAGCCCTGGTTATTGATCCCGTCCAACATGAAGAGGTTGCTGCGGTTGGTCTGGCCGTTCACAGACGGGAAGCTGAAGGAACCGACCGGTTGGGCGGTCCACCCGCCGCTGTTCTGGGCCACGCTGATGGGGCTGACACCCGGCGTGAGGGTCAGCAACTGGGTAAAGTTACGGCCGTTGAGGGGCAAGTCATTCACCATGGTCTGCGTCACCACGGTGCCGAGCTCTGACGTGGAGGTCTGGACTTGGGCTGCACTCGCCTTCACGGTGACGGTCTGCATGGAGGAGCCGACTCGCAGCGTGAAGTCGAAGGTGGTGGTCTGGTTGACGTCGAGGCTGAACTCGGCCTGGGTGACCGTCTCGAATCCTTCCTTGCTGGCCTTCAGCGTATACCTTCCGGGCAAGACGTTCAGCATGACGTAATCCCCGGTGGCATTGGTAAGTGCCGTTTGGGTTACGTTGGTGGCCGTATTTGCGAGAGCCACGGTGGCCCCGGGAACGACAGAGCCTGTGGAATCCTTGACTGTGCCGTTAATGGATGCGGTGGACCGTTGGGCCCTAGCCGCCGGAAGCGCCAGGAACAAGCTGAAGGCAGTGAAGACAACAACGAGCAGCGAACCTTTGCCCAGAGAGCTGAGGAACGAAAACAGCCTTGCCAAGCGCTTCATATCAGCACCTCGCTAATGCCGGCGCAGCAACACCGGCTGAGTTCTGTGTGAAATATCACGCGGTTGGTTAACATGTCAAGAAAAAAATTTAATATGCAAATACATATTTCAACAGATAAAATATATGATAGATTGATTTCGTTATGGTGAAAATCGCAGGCCGCTAATTTCGCTCAGAGAAAACGGTTATCGTGATACGCGGTCCGCCCTGTTTCAGATGTTGAATTTGTATTTCGAATGCTGAAGGATCTATGCTGATTCCCATATAACAACCGCCGGACGTACCTAAATGAGGCGATCGCGCGAATCAAAGTCGGCTCCCGTCGGCGTTTTGAGCAAGGTTCTGAAGATTTTTGATCTTTTGCAGAGCCATCCTTTCGGGCTCGATCTCAAGACCATCAGCGCGGAAGCAGGGATCAACAAGAGCACGGCTTACCGCTTTTTGGCGCATCTCGAACGCGAAGGGTACTTGATGCGCGATGACGCGGGTTCCTACATGCTGGGCATGAAGCTCCTTCAGTTGGGCGCCCGGGGGAATCATCGCACCATGCTGGAGCAAGCGGCGGCGCCCGTGCTGCGGGACCTCTGGAAGGCGACCGAGGAGACGATTAACCTCGGGGTGCTGGACGGCAGACAGGTGTTGTACACGGCCGTACTGGAAAGCCCGCACGCGTTCCGTCTCGTCTCTAAGATCGGAATGCGCCGGCCGCTCTATTCGACCGCGCTCGGCAAGGCCCTGCTGGCCTTCGCGCCCGACGAGGAAAAAGCGCATCTGCTATCGTCCCTCAACTTCCAGGCGATGACGCCCTATACCCTCACCAGCCTCATGCAGCTTAAGAGCGAGCTTGAGAACGTGCGCCACCAAGGCTACGCGCTGGACAACGAGGAAAACGTGATGGGCGCGCGGTGCATCGGCGCGCCCATCTTGAACGCCCGTGGCGAAGCGGTGGCTGCGATCAGCCTCTCAGCGCCGATCACCCGCATCAGCACGGAGAAGATCGGAATGTTCGCGGCAGCGGTGAGGGATGCAGCCGCGGAGATCGCCGCGCGCCTTGGCTTCCACCACCCCGATTCGAAGCATCGGCTAAACGAGGACTCACCGGTTCAGACTGAGGCCGGTTGAGGGCGGCTATGGAGGCGGACGATGAGCGCCGAAGCCATGAGTTTTTCCAAGAACGGCGGTCATAGACCGGCGCTACAGCCCGGTGTGCTATGGCCCGTCTTCCTGGGCCTTTTCAATAAGCGACCGCATGAAGTCGTCCTCGGGAAATAGCTCCAGATCCTTCTTCATCGCCGCGAGCGCCTGCGGGTAGCGATGCGCCGAGATGTTGAGCACCGCCAGCGCCTTGTAAAGCCGCTCGTCGTAAGGGTCGAGCTTGATCCCCGTTTCAACCACAGTGATGGCCTCCTGCGTGCGCCCGGCATCAGCCAGCAGGCTGCCGAGGTTTTGGTAGTCTGACACCGAACTCGATCCCAACTGCACAGCCCGCGAGAAGTACCGCACGGCGGCGTCTTTGCTCTCAGGGGTGCCTTCGCTCATGCTCCTCGATCCGAGCGCTGAGAGCACGTCAAGATTGTCCGGGTCTGTGCGCGCAAGCTGGTCCAGCAAACGGCTGTAGGCCGCGCGCAACTCGGGATGTGCTGCCAGCAGGTCGCCGTAAGCCCGAAAGACGGTGAGCGGAGGGAGCGGCTGCTTCGAACCCGGCACGGCGTTGACGTGCACGAGGTCGGGCAGGTCAGGAGTGGTCTGATGGAAGGCGGCCTCGGGGTAAGGCTCGGTTCTGTCTCGGACGATACGGTGGTCTGTCAGCACGGCGTGTGAAATCAGGGTGAGGCTTCGCCGCGGCATGTGGCAGCCGGCGCAATCGTCGGGAGGGGTGTTGCGGTTTCGAACGCGCAACGGCAACGGGCAGCTCTTCTCGGTGTGGCACGCAAGGCACCGATCGCGATAATAGGCGGCAGCGTTGACGCGCGGTTGAACGTGAGGGTCGTGACATGTGAGGCAGCTCATGCGCCCGCCGCTTGCGGTGAAGCACTTGCTGAGCTTCATCAGCGAGAAGTGTTCCAGCAGGGGCGAGGCAGGCGGTGACGCAGGCGTGAGCGGAAGGGCAAAGATGGCGACGGTGTCTTCAAGTGGGCCACCGGGCCGAAAGTCCGAATAGGTCTTGCCGGGCTGGAGCACTCGGGTGTCGCTGGCCTGATGGCAGTTCATGCAAATGTTGTCGGCAAGCCAGGCGGAGAGCTTGGCGGGATTCACGATGGACGTATCAGTCGAACCCGCAAGCGGTGCGGCTTTCGTGCGCTCCCGAACGTGCAGCTCGCCGGGCCCGTGGCAGCTTTCGCAGGCGATGGGGAGCTCACGCAACGGCGGGTCGTTATAACGGCCGTAGTCGCCCGGCGCGGGTTGGGGTTGTCCGCTGTGGCAAACGATGCAGCCTGCTGCAACCGTGCGGCTGAAACCGTAGTCGCCGAGTTCATAGCCCGGCGACAGCGCCCAGGACTTGGACTCTGTGTAGTAAGAGAGCGGCGCTTCCACGAGGTAGCCGCCCTGCCGGACGATGTAGCCCACTCCGTTCGCGCCTGAGCCGATCACGTACGCGATCTTCTGTGTGTTGCGGAAAACCTCCGTTCCGTTCGAGGCCAGCTCGTACTCGCTCTGGAAGATCTCCGAACCCTGACGAAAGGTCTCGAAGTAACGATTGAGCTTCGAATCGTGGACGGTGACCCGGGAAGGAATCCGCGCCAGTTGATCGGGGTCCGCAGGCAGCGCCATCGAGCGGCCCATGTCTGTCTTGAGGTAGCTCTCATAAATAGGGGCGTGGCAGGTCCCACAAGCTTTGGACCCGACATAGCCAACCTTCAAAGAGATATTCCCGTAAACGACGGTCGGTGCATCCTGGCAGCCGCCAGGCGTGGCTGCACAAAAAGCCATGAACCCGACGACGAGCGGGAGGCATGTCATTCTGAGCGAAGCGAAGAACCTCAGCATTTCCTCTACTCGATCAACGACCATGCTCGGGGCCTGCGCTTTTTTCGATATTCCAGGAGGAAAGTTGGGCACTCAGCCACACGGCATCCTTCTGCGGATGGCAAAGCAGGCAGGCGTTGGGGCTCTCTTGCCGGCCGAAGCGTTGTGTCGCTGCGGCGTCCGGGATGTTATCGATGCGGTGAGTTCGAGCCTCAAACAAAAGCGCATCCATGATGCGCGGCATATGGCACGCGACGCAGCGGCTGCCCTCCGAGGCCGCGGCGTGGTGAGTATGTCGCTGCAAGGTCTCCTGCGCGGAGTACTGTGAGTGACACTGCAAGCACATTTGATCGGGGTGATCTCGAAACTTCAGCGACGTGGGATTGACGCCGGCGTCTGCCGGGTGCGGGTCATGACAACTGCCGCAGGTGACGTTCCCCTCGGTGAAGCACTTTGACCGCAAAAGCGATTCAACGATGAACGTGGTCTCGCGGAACCGGCCGTCCTTGTAAAAGCCCTTTCGGGAAAACTCGCTGTACGGCCGCATCGTGTAACGTTGGAAGAACTCACCGGCGGTCGAGTAGTTCAGTTCTCCGCCGCGGCCGGGTTCACGAATGGCTGATTGCATGTGGCACTGCGAGCAAATCTCCAGAAACTGGCGAGCGCTGATCTTCGAAAAGTCCACCGGCGGATCGAGGGCGCGCTTTGCATAGGGCTCCCCTTTCGACATGGACTCGACGTGGCGCTGGGACGGCCCGTGGCACATCTCGCAGTTGATTCCGGGCTCGCGGAACTCGAGGCCGGCAGGCGCAAATCCCCCGCCCGTGACGTTCCGGAGCTGGCTCGTGTGGCACACGGCGCAATTCGCCTGGTAACTGGTCCACACGTCGAGCTTTTCCCACTGCGTAAGATCGGCGCGCGGGCTGCCGGGAGTGTCGATAATTTCCCAGAAGTTCACCCAGCGCTTCTCCCGCACATTGTACTGAATGGGGAAGACGTGGATTTCACCGTTTGGAAGACGCGTGGCGTACGCCTGCTCCCACTTCGAGCCGATCGTGTAGTCCACCGGATAGCGATGCCAGCCGTCCGACTGACGGATCTCGAACGCGTGCCGGCCTCCGTCAACGATCATGCGCGCGTAAGGGGTACGTTTCTCATCCGAAGTAAAGGTGAGATCTCCGTTCGCCCAGCGTGTGTGATCACCTTCGTAGAACGTGTTGTCGTGCGTAAAGTCGCCGATCACGTTTTCGGACCTATAGGGCTGAAACATCTTCGCCATGCCGGTTTGGGACCACTGCTCGTAAATATTGGCATGGCAGGGACGGCAGGCTGCGGAACCGGCATAGTGCGATGCTGATTCAGCGGGCTCTGCTGATGGCGCGGACGATGCAGCTATTTCCGGCTCGACCAAGCTGGCAACATACTGCTCAAAACTCTGGCGCTGTGAAGAACTCGCCGCGTATAGATATTTCAACTGATCCTCGGCCTTCGACCGAAGTCCTCCGTCGAGACGATAGGTTGCGGCGAATTGGGAGGCTGCTGAGGCGCGATCACCCAAGGATAAGTACGCCAGGCCGGTAAGGTAGAAAATCTCGGAATCGCTCGGGTTGAGGAAGGCGGCCTGCGACAGGTCAGCCACAGCTTGCCGAAGCAGATCGTTGCGCGCCTGGCCTGACGCGACCAACGCTTGTGACACACCCGCACGACCCAGAGCAAAGTAGCATGAGGCGCGAAGCCGCCGCTCGATGTCGGGCCAGGCCTGTTCGGAGACTGATGCCGGGTGCGCAAAGCGGTCGAGATCGTCGAGTGCGTCGCGCGCGCTCCGCTCCGCCTGCTGCGCCAGCCCGCGCTGTGCCTGAACGTTCGCAACCGAGACGAGCAAGAGCGGATTTTCCGGAAAGAGTTTCAATGAACTGGAGGCGTATTCCAAAGCTCGATCCGAATCGCCCAGGTCAATTGAAGCTTTGGCCGCGATTTCGTAACCCTCGGCCAGAACCCACGACTGCGAGTATGCCGACAGGAACGCCTCCGCCAGCTTCAGCCGCTCCCTCGCATCGGGCGTGTGGTACAAAGCCTCAAAGGCTCGACGCTCAGCAGGGTCGTCGATCTCATCGAGAATCGTCGCGGGTTTGCGATTCTGGCGTGAAACCACCGCATCAAATTCCTGAGCGGCCGCGAGAGCATTGAACAGAAGGAGCGCCGCAACCACGAAACATCTGGCGAGTCTCGTTCCCCACACGCTGGCCTCGGCTACCGCCGCAACTGAATCTGGATCACGCTATCGTCAGAATCCGGCGCGGCCGGCGGCACATTGATCGTCACTCCTGAGCTCTCCTGTTTGAATTGGAGCTTCTCGCCCGTGGCCAGCACGCTGACGGCGGCAACGTGTCCGCTGAAATCGCTCAGTTGGAGCGTTCCGGCTGAAGGCCAGTCGAACACGTGGAGATAAACGGTGTCGCCCTTGGCGGTGGTCTTGCCGAATGGCAAATCCTGCAAGGGACCATAGGTTGTGCCGTAAATGGATTCACCGTTCACCTTCAGCCACTTTCCCATGGCGCGCAGCCGTTCAACGAACTCGGGTTGAATGGTACCTTCGGGCGTCGGGCCCACATCCAGCAGAAAATTGCCACCCTTGCTGGCCACATCGGCCAGCGTCTGAATCAGTTCCTTTGTGGACTTGTAGTGCTGATCATTCTTGTTGTAGGCCCAGGTGTCGTTAATCGTCATGCACTCTTCCCACAGGCGAAAATGTTCCGGCGGAGGCGCCGCCTGCGAGAGGCTCGCCGGGCTTCCGTAGGTGAGCGGCACCACTTTGCCAGTGTTTGTGGGCACTCCGTTCGGCACGCCTTTCTCGAAGGCCGAACTGCCAAAGTCAGCGGGCAATCCTAAGCGGTCGTTCACCAGAGCCTTCGGCTGGAGTTGGTGAATCAGCGGCAGCATCCGCCAAGGGTTGTATTTGTAAGGACAGTCGAGACCGTCAAACCAGATCAGCGCCACGGGTCCGTACCGGGTAACCAGCTCGTGAAGCTGGCCGCCCATGTAGTCAAGATAGTCAGCCCATTGAAGCCGTTCCGGGTCGCCGTGCCAACTATCTTTCACGAGTTTCGTGGTATCCCGAAAGTTGGGATTGTGCATGTCCGGCGGGGAATAGTAGAAGCCGATTGGCATTCCGGCGTTGTGGGCCGCCTTGGCCAGCATCGCGGTAACGTCCTTGCCGTAAGGCGTGTTCGTGATCTTGTAATCGGTCAGCGAAGAGTTAAACATGCAGAAGCCGTCGTGATGCTTGGTGGTGAACACGATGTATCGCTGTCCCGCTTCCTGCGCAAGCCTGACCCAGGCCGCGGGATCAAATTGGGTGGGGTTGAATCGCTTGTACAGGTTGACGTATTCGTCTTGGCTGATACCACCGGGTAGGGGCCGCATGATGGCCCACGAGGCCTCGACACTTGCCAGCGAGTACGGCCCCCAGTGGATGAACATCCCGAACTTGGCGTCTCGAAACCACTTCGTGCGCTGGGCCTCGGCGCGTTCATTCCTGGTGCTTGAGGTTTGGGCGGATTTCGCAAGCCGCACACCCGTAGTGGCGATCAACAAGAGCGTGGTAACAGCGAGTGCGACCCCAAACCGGTCTCGCGAGCGACGACGATCCTTCATTGAGCATCCTTCCCGTTCAGAGTTCTCACATGCCGCCAAACGCGAATCTTGGTTAGCACATGACCGAAGCTCAAGTCAAATCGTCCAAGTATTCGCTCGACCCGCGCTCACGGTTTGCGAAGTTCGACTAAATCGCAAGAGGAACCTGGCTCCTGCGGGACGCGATAGACGCCGCTCTCGACGCGTGCCGGGTTCACGAAGTGCGGTCGCAGGTGAGGGATGTATTCGAGAAAAACGACGGGATGGCCCAGGGCGATGTGATTGAACAGCACAAGGTGCTGATGAATCTGGCCCATGTCACCCACGTGGGGAACCACGGGTAACCCGAACTTTCTCGCCAGAAGGCTGACGGTGAGGAATTCACTGACGCCTGCCACGCGGGTGCAATCGACTTGGACAAAGTCTAGCGCGCCGGCTTCCATGAAGTTTTTGAACATGACGCGATTGGGCACGTGCTCGCCAAGGGCAATGCGAATCGGCGCGATGGCTTCGCGAAGTTTGCGGTGCGCGCCCACGTCATCCGGATGGGTCGGTTCCTCGATCCAATAGGGTGAAATACTGCGAAGAGCTTGGCATATCTGGACCGCCTGCGGCAACGCCCACTGCTGGTTTGCGTCGAGCATCACCAGACCGTGAGGTCCAACAAGCTCCCGCAGCAAGTGGGCACGCCTCAAGTCGCGTTGCGAATCGCGTGAGCCGACCTTCAGTTTGAAAGCGCGAAAACCGGCGTCGAGCGCACGAAGGGCGCCTTCGCGAACGCGGTCATCGTCGTACTCAAACCAGCCGACCGACGTGTCGTATCCCGGATATCCGGACTTCAGCAGCGGGCTGCGCTCGTTTCGCGACGCCTCCTCTTGCCGGAGTAAATCGAGGCACGCGTCTTCGACAAGGACGTCATCCAGATAGGTCACGTCGAGCAGGCGGACGGCCTGCTCGGGCGTAAAGTCCAGGAGCAAGCGCCAGAGTGGGACTCCCCTCGCCTTCGCCCACAAATCGAAACAGGCATTGGTGATCGAAGCCAGCGCGAGGTGAACCGCACCCTTATGCGGACCAAGCCACCGCAGATGAGGATGGTCGGCCAGCCGGCGGGAAACCTGGCCAAAGCTCGCCATCAACTCTTCGATTTCCCGGCCAACCAAGGCCGTGGCCAGCGCATCGATCAGCTCGCAAACAATCCGGTTGCCTTCGCCCAGGGTCAGTACGATGCCACAACCGGTCAAGCCCGCCTTCGTTTCCAAAAGCGTCACGGCAAGGCAGTACTCGGGATTGGAGTGCACGGCATCGCTTCCCGCCCCAGTCGGCAGTTGGTAGCGGGCATCGAAAGAGCGCGCGGCGGCGATGACTACGGCTTCCTTGGGCATCAGTCGGGTAAACGCTAGAGTGGCAGAAGTTGTCGAGTCCGCCGTTGGCGCAGACACCCAATGTCGCGGATTCTCAGCAGGGTTATTTCTCCGTTTCTCACTTTTCTCACTGGCCGATCCTTTGTTTTCAACAACCTAACGGTTTCGTTTGGTAATTTTCGTGTAAGGGTTTATTGACCTTATAGTACAATTGTCATGTGCATGCGGTCTACAATAGTAGCCTACTGAAAATAAGTGACGACGAGGTCAGCATGCTGCCGATCTGCGAGCACCAGGCGATCCGTATTTCTCGACCGAGGCACGAGAGCTATCGATGCAATTCTTGTTTCAGCAAGCGAATGGATTCGCTCAACGCGTCAACCAAAGGACTCTGGTCACTTACAACAAGTTTTTTCGATTCGGGCACAAGGTCAAGGATCGCATCCCACTGCGTACCCAGTTTCGCAACGTCGCCGTGCTTACGCCGATATTCATCCTGCAGCTTTTCCAGATCCTTCTTCGCGTTGTCGAGCGCAGTCCGAATCATCTGGGTAGGACCGTTCCGGCTTGCGGCTTCTTGGAGGTCGGTGATCCGGTCAACGAGCCTTACAAGCTCACGTGTCTGCTCGGTCCACGTCTTCGCGGACTCGTGGGCGGTCATCAAAAAGTTTGCCTCGCGAACTTTTTCACGAATCCTGGAAAGCTCGCGGAGCACCGCCATCTTTTCTTCTCGAATACTCGCCCTCCACTGGTACCACCGGACAACAATGCCAACGACGAACACCCCGAACGCCGCTTCTGCGGCGGCCGCGAACGTCCCTTCAAAGACCTTTTCGGACCACAGATGTCCATAGTAAGCCGCTAGGATGGCGGTGCCGACGAAGGCAAGGCCCAGAAGGACCAACCCGAGAGCACCGAAATTTCCACTCTCCGCCATAGGTCGCCAGTTGTCTCGTCCATGTACCCCTTAGGCCAGAATCTTGTCGACGATCTCCCCATGGACATCGGTAAGACGGAAGTTGCGTCCCTGGTACTTGAACGTGAGCTTGGTGTGGTCGATTCCGAGAGTCTTGAGCATGGTGGCGTGCATGTCGTGAACGTGAACGCCGTCTTTGACGATGTTGTAGCAATAGTCGTCGGTTTCGCCGTAGGTCAGACCCGGCTTGAAGCCGCCGCCCGCCAGCCACATGGTGAAGCAGCGCGGATGGTGGTCACGCCCGTAGTCGTCCGCCGTCAAGCGCCCTTGGCAGTAGACGGTCCGTCCGAATTCGCCGCCCCACACCACCAGAGTATCGTCCAGCATGCCGCGCGCCTTCAAATCCTGCACCAATGCCGCGGCCGCCTGATCCGTCGCCTTACACTGCGTGGCGATGCCGTGAGGCAAGTCGCCATGATGGTCCCAGTCGCGGTGGAACAGTTGGATAAAGCGCACGCCGCGCTCCGCCAGGCGCCGCGCCAGCAAACAATTCGCGGCAAACGTTCCCGGCTTCTTGGCATCGTCGCCGTAAAGCTGATACACGCTTTCGGGTTCTTTGGAAAGGTCGGTCAGCTCCGGCACCGAGGCTTGCATCCGGAACGCCATCTCGTACTGCTTGATCCTGGTAGAGATCTCGGGGTCGCCGAAATCCTGGTAAGCCAAGCCGTTTAATTTGCCCAAGGCATCCAGAAACAGCCGCCGGTCGTCCTTCGCAAAGCCGTCGGGATCGGTCAGGTACAGCACAGGATCGCCCGAGGAGCGGAACTTCACGCCCTGATACTGCGTGGGCAGGAAGCCGCTTCCCCACAAGCGATCGTAGAGCGGCTGGCCCGTCGCACCCTGCGTGATGAGCACCACGAAAGCGGGAAGGTCCTTGCTTTCGCTGCCCAGTCCATAAGCTAGCCATGAGCCGATGCTGGGCCGGCCTGCGATTTGAGCGCCGGTCTGGAAAAAAGTCACCGCCGGATCATGATTGATGGCGTCTGTGTTCACCGATTTTACGAAGGTGAGGTCATCGACGATCTTCGCGGTGTGTGGCAACAGCTCACTCACCCAGGCGCCCGACTTCCCGTACTGCGCGAACTTGAAAATGGAGGGAGCCACAGGCAAACGATCCTGGGTGGCCGTCATTCCTGTCAGGCGCTGCCCCATGCGGACGGAGGCGGGCAATTCTTCGCCGCGTTTTTCTTTCAGCGCGGGCTTGTAATCAAAAAGATCCATCTGCGAGGGTCCGCCGGACTGAAACAGGTAAATCACGCGTTTCGCCTTGGGCGCAAAATTAGGAAAGCCGGGCAGGCCCGGAAAGGGCCGGTCACTTGCCGCCGCTTTCGGCGCCTCATCTGCCAGCAGATCGTGCCCCAGGAGCGAGGCCAGCACCGCAGTTCCGATGCCGGCCGCGTTGAGGCTGAAAAAGTGCCGGCGGGTCATGCAGAGACAGCGATCGTGGATGGGGTCCATGGCTTACTCCTTGGTGATGGTCTCGTCCAGGTTGAAGATCAGGCTGGCCACAGCCGTGTAGGCCGCCAATTCCACCGGGTCCAGCTTCGGGTCGCGTGGCGAGTTACCTTCCGAAAGGTATTTGGCGGCTGCGTCAGGCTTGGCCTGATAGCGCGCTTTGAATTGGCCTAACGCATCAAGCAGCACGGACCGCTCCTGCGGCTTCGCCGGGCGCGCCAGCGCCAGACGGAAGCCGTAATCGATTCGCTGGTCAGGCGAGGCGCCGCCTTCCTTCATCATCCGTTCAGCGAACTTGCGCGAAGCCTCCACGTAAGTGACGTCGTTCATCAGATCGAGAGCCTGCATGGGCGTGTTGGTGCGATTGGCGCGCACGATGCAAGTCTCGCGAGGGGAGGCATCGAAGGTGACCATAGTGGGCGGCGCCACCGTGCGCTTCCAGAAGGTATAGAGGCTGCGCCGGTAGAGAGCGTCGCCGGTGTCCGGCTTATAGCTCTCGCCGAAGGAGACTTCTTCCCAGAGCCCCGGGGGCTGGTAGGGCTTCACAGGCGGGCCGCCTACTTTTTCCACCAGCAGGCCTGAGATTGCCAGCGCCTGGTCGCGAATGGCCTGCGGAGGCAGGCGAAAACGTGGACCACGAGCCAACAGCCTGTTTTCAGGGTCGCGCTCCAGCAATGCCGGCGTGACCTTGGATGACTGGCGGTAGGTGGCGCTCATCACCATCGTCTTGAGCAGAGCCTTCACGTCCCAACCGCTATCCATGAATTTCACCGCCAGACAGTCGAGCACGTCCTGGTACATCGGCCATTCGCCCTGAGAGCCAAAGTCGTCAACGGTCTTTACCAGGCCGGTGCCGAACAGCATCTGCCAAAAGCGGTTGACGGTGACGCGAGCCGTAAGCGGGTTTGACCGATCGACAAGCCACTCCGCCAGTCCGAGCCGGTTGTTGGGGAATCCGGCCGGCATGGGCGGCAGCACATGCGGAAGCCCGGGCAAAACCTTGTCGCCGTGGGCGTCGTAGGCTCCGCGCTTCAGGATGTAGGCGTCGCGCGGCGGCCCTTCCTTCATCACCATCACCGTGGGAATGCTGGCGTAATACTGGTCGCGCGCTTTCTGGGCCTCGGCCAACTGCAATCGCGACTCGTGCACATCTTCAGGCGCGTACTGTTCAAGGAAGCAAAAAGCGAGCTTGTTAGCCTCGGCAGGGGTTCGCTTGGCAGGCGCGATCGAAGCGATTTCAGGAGCCGTCTTCAGCACTGGGAGCACGCCAACTTCGTCAGGCGAAAGCGCGCGGTTGTAAATCCGCACATCTTCAATCGCACCTTGGAAGCGATCCTCCGGGCCTTCGCCGGCGCCGATCCGGAAAGGCTGCGGTTCGCCCAGCGGCCACGACATTTCGCTGAAGAGGACCTTGGTCTCTTGCGGGACACCGTCCACGTAGAATCGCGCGCCTGAGGGCTTGCGTTTGCCGTCGTAGGTAAACGTCACGTGATGCCACTGGTTCAGGGCGAGTGGCTGCAGCGCCTCGAGCCGCATTCCCAGGTCAGTCCAGCGCATGGTGAAGTGATAGGTGAGTTTGCCGTCCCGCAGGTAAAGCCCATAGCCCGAGCCCTCGTGCACGTCCTCGACGCTGGAAAGAATGGCGCCGTTGGCGGAGGTGGGATAAATCCAGGCTGCGAAAGTCACCGGATCAAGATAATTGAAGCTCAGCACCTTTCCGCCGTTCAGGTAGCGATGGCCGTCAAAGCTGGCGGCTTTGCCGAGCTTTCCGGGCACGAAGGGCAGGTTGGCATCCGTCCCGCCGGCCACCACGGGCTGCAACGGTCCCTGGTGTTTCTCGGTCGATTGGCCGGCCGGAGGTTGATGGTCAAAAGAATTCCGCCTGTCGTAAATTCCGGTGGTTTCGCGAAGATCGCCATCGAGCGGAAACTGCAGAATCAGCCCGTCGCTCACGTTCCAGTCGGAAACATGCGAGCTCTTCACCCAACGCTCCCAAGCTCGCTGGCTCTTGATGATCTCAGGCTGGAGTGAAGAATAGGCGGCCTGTTTCGCCGCCAGGTTCAAGTCCAAACCCTTGAGCTTCGCTTCCTCATCAGGAGTGGGAGCCTTGATGTAGGGCTCTTCGTTACCGAAGTTATAGACGAAGCCTTTCTCCGGCACGTTGTTGAAATAAGCGAAGAGCTGGTAATACTCCTTCTGCAGAATCGGGTCGAATTTGTGGTCGTGGCAGCGGGCGCAGCCTATGGTAAGACCCAGCCAGACGCTGGACGTGGTGTCAACGCGGTCCACGACATAGGCTACGCGGAACTCTTCATCGATAATGCCGCCTTCCGCGCTGGTGCGCTGGTTGCGATTAAATCCCGTCGCCACGATCTGGTCGCGGGTGGCGTGCGGCAGCATATCTCCCGCAAGCTGGTCGACGGTGAACTGGTTAAACGGCATGTTTCGGTTGTAAGCGTCAATCACCCAGTCGCGCCAGCGCCACATATTTCGCACGCCGTCGCTTTGGTACCCATTGGTGTCGGCGTAGCGCGCGGCCTCAAGCCACTGCCAGGCCATGTTCTCGCCGTAGCGCGGAGAGGCCAGTAAGCGGTCCACCACCTTTTCGTAGGCGTCGGGAGAATGGTCATTCAGGAACGCAGTCACCTCAGCGGGCGTAGGCGGAAGGCCCGTCAAGTCGAGAGTGACGCGGCGTATCAGCGTGGCCTGGTCTGCTTGCGGCGAAGGCGCGAGCCCTTCGCGCTCCAGGTGCGCCAGCACGTAGTAGTCGATGGCGTTGCGCGGCCACTGCTGGTGCATCACCGCCGGCCGCGGAGCGATCTCAGGCGGAATGAAAGACCAGTGTTTTTGCCACTTGGCTCCTTGCGCAATCCAACGCCGGATCAAATCGATGTCCCGCTCCGGCAGCTTCGCAAAGCCCATGTACGCCGGCGGCATGCGGAAGGCTTGATTATCCGAACTGATACGTTGGAACATCATGCTCTTCGCAGGATCGCCGCGCACGATAGCGAATCCGCCGCTGTTGAGGGCTGTGAAGGCGCCCTCCTCGGTGTCGAAATGCATGTTGGTTTTGCGATTCGCCTTGTCCGGACCATGGCAGGTGTAACAGCGGTCAGACAGAATGGGACGAATGTCGCGATTGAATAGAACCGCTTCCGGCGCCGAGTCGCTTGCTGAGCAAGCAGCCGCGGCACCAACGCTCGCCAAAAAGAGCGCTAACTTAATCGAACTGCGGCGGCAGCCATTGGCCATTTCTGTTCGCTCCGACTGAAGCAAAGTCTATATCTTCGGATCAACATGGCGCAAGACCTTCGACGGCCGATGCGCGGATCGGATTCGTGCTGAATACGCCCCCTGTCGGGCTCGGACTGCAGTTTGTTCAGACCGGGATCAAGCCAAAAGGCGCCTATTTGATATCAAGGTACATCATCAGCCGCTGGAATACCTGGGTCCTGGCCCGGACGACGGGCCGCCGTGGGCGGATGTGGTTGAGTCGCGAAACTCCTGCGGTTCCAAAACATGCGGTATCATTCGTCGAAGCGGCAGAGAGCTGAACCTAGTGCTAGCCGCGGAGGCGTCGCACTGCGTAGCAGTGTTTGAGCACGACAAATTTGATGAGCAGTCCTTTGAGCCGCCGCTCCTTCCTGCGTCTGACCTCAACCCTCGGCCTCACCGGAGTGATGGGACTTACAGACGGGTCAACTTCTCTGGCATCGGGCGAGACGGCCGGGCCGCTGCCGACGTTTATCGATATCGCGGCGCGAAGCGGCGTATCCTTCAAGCACGACGCCTCGCGGACTTCACAAAAATACCTGATCGAAGCGATGGGGAGCGGCGTTGGCGTCTTCGACTACGATGGCGACGGTTACCTGGACATCTTCTTTGTAAACGGCGCCAAGCTCGCAGATCCCATGCCGTCGGGGAGAGAACCCGACAAATCTGATCGGCGGTTCTGGAACCGTCTTTACCACAACGACGGCAATGGCCGCTTTACTGACGTCACCGAGAAAGCCGGTCTGAAGGGCACCGGGTACGGAATGGGTCTGGCCGTTGCAGACTGTGACAACGACGGTCGTCCCGATCTGTACGTGATCAACGTAGGCCAGAATACGCTCTATCACAACAACGGCGACGGAACGTTCACCGACATCACACGCCAAGCGGGCGTCGCCGCAGGTGGATGGTCAACCGGCGCCTGTTTCGTTGACTACGACCGCGACGGCCATCTTGATCTGCTGGTGACTCGATACCTGGAATGGAGCTTCGAAACGAACCCCTTCTGCGGCAAGCCTGGGGCCGGAGGTTATCGCGGATATTGCCCTCCTGACAAGTTCAAGCCGATCGCTTACGTCCTGTACCACAACAATGGCAACGGGACCTTCACGGATGTCACGAAGCAATCGGGTTTCGCTGCGGCCGTCGGGAAAGGCCTCGGCGTGACCATCTGCGACTTCGACCGTGACGGCTGGCCGGACCTCGTCGTGGCCAATGACACGGTGGCACAGCAACTGTTCAAGAACAATCGCAACGGCACGTTCACCGAAGTGGGCCTTGCACTCGGCATGGCTTACGACGATAACGGCCGCGCTTATGCCGGCATGGGAGTCGATTGCCAGGACTATGATAACGACGGCTGGCCGGACATCTTCATCAACGCGCTCTCCAACCAGACCTACGCTCTGTATCACAACAACAAAGGCACGTTCGATGACGTGACGGCGCCGAGCGGGCTTGCTGCGATCACCGCTTTGTATTCGGGATGGGGAGCTAAGTTCCTCGACTACGACAACGACGGATGGAAGGACCTCTTTGTTGCACAAGGTCACGTGCTCGACCAGGTTCAGCTTGAGCAACCGGACGTGCGGTACCTCGAACCCATGCTGATGCTTCGAAACGCGAAGGGCCGCTTTGCAAATGTCTCAGCTCGAAGTGGTGAGCCTTTTGAGGTGCCGCGAGCGGGCCGCGGCGCGGCCGTGGGAGACTTGGATAACGACGGCCGCCTGGAAATCGTGGTGAACTGCAACGATGAGCCTGCCGTTGTGTTGCACAGCGACGGTGGGTTTGCCAATCACTGGCTCACCGTTGATACCCGTGGGACGGTGAGCAATCGCGACGGTATCGGAACCGCAATCCGCCTGGTGAGTGAGTCGGGCGCCGAGCAATATGGCATGGTGAACACCGCCGGAAGCTATCTCTCCGCCAGCGACAAGCGAGTCCACTTCGGACTCGGCGCCGACCGTCGCGTCCGCCTGCTGGAAGTGACGTGGCCCAGCGGAACAGTGCAGCGGATCGAAAATATCGCGGCAGATCAAGTCCTGCGGGTTCAAGAGCCTGAGCGTTCGGCGGAGCATACAACAAAAGGTCACGGCTGAGCGCCAGTGTGGCCTCGACTTTCTGCAGGCTGGCAGCTAAGGCGATGCGGGTGGCGTCTTCTCGACACCGTCAAGGATGTCCATAGCCTTTCGGGCGTCGGCATCATCCGGCTTCAACTCCAGAGCAGCCTTCAGCTCGCGTCTGCCTTGTTCGATGTCGCCCTTGCGGCAATAAATCAGGCCGAGGTCGCGATGCAGCGCGGCATTCTCGGAGCACTGGCCGCACGTCTCCAAGGCTTCCTTGAGATCGGCGATCGCCAGCTCCCAGTTGCGCGCGCTGGCGGCTTCCACGCCGAAGTTGCCAAGCTGCTGAACGCGGTCCATCACGTGGCGGCTCTGCTCGAGTGATTGGAACCGGTCCATGTAGGTTTTCGCGTCCGCGCTGCCCGTCTTTCTCAAAGTCTGTGCCAGGTTGTACAAGGCGTCGGAGTTGTTCGGGTCCGCGTCCACCGCGGCCTTCAGATGTGCGATGGCATCCTGAGTTTTGCCCTGGCGCAGCAAGTTCTGGCCTAGCAGAAACTGGCCGTCCGAATCACGCGGCTCAATTTGAACGAGCTTCTGAAGAAGCTCGGTGGACCGCGCAAGGTTTCCGAGTTGCCGTTCCACGTGAGCCAATAGATAAAGCGCCGCCGGATAGTCGGGCAACAATCGCACGGCCGTCTGCAGCTCCGTGTGCGCTTCCTCTGGCCGGTTCTGATCGTATAGCGAGCGGCCCTTGTTGTAGTGCGCGGCGGGTGAATTCGAATCGAGGCGCACGGCTTCAGAGAATTCCCTCAACGCTCCCTGCGGATCGTAATGGTCCGCGAGCGCAATCCCGAGGTTCAAGTGCGCCGGCGCCGAATTAGGCTGCAGACTCACGACCTTCTGGAAGGTAGCGATGGCCTGGTCGCTCTTGCCCATTTTGGCCTGGACCATACCCAGCGCGCTGTACGCCCCGATATGGTTCGGCGAGACCTTCAGGGCGTTCTGAAACTGCTGCTCGGCCTCCGGCAGCTTGCCTTCGCCGGCCAGCACCAGTCCCAGATTCACGAAGGCCTGCGCGTACTTGGGATCATCCTGCACGGCCTGTTCGAACAGGCTGATGGCTTTCTGGTCCTGATGGCCGCGCCCATAAAGCACTCCAAGATTGCTCTTGGCCTCGGCGTAATGCGGGTTGATGGCAATGGCCGTCTGGAACTCCTTCTCCGCGTCAGGATCTCGCCCCATCGTCATGTAACGCAGCCCGAGCTGATTGTGCGCGGTGGCAAAGTTCGGATCGAGCTGAACCGCGCGCTCGAGCTCAGCCTGCTCACCCGAGGCGTCGCCGAGCTTGTCGAGCGCCAGTGAGAGGTTGTAGTGCATCTGGGCGTTATCCGGGTCGAGTTTGAGAGCCTGGCGGTACGCTTCCGCTGCTCCCTGTATGTTTCCTTCCCCGAGTAACTGATTGGCCTTGTTGTTCAGATTGCCGGCCTCAACGGCCTCATCACTCTTTTGCTTCAGGTTCTGGAAAGCCTGCAATTCTTGGCTGGCGGCAGCTTGCTGCTTGGATTTCGAAAGCGCGAGACCCAATTCGTAAAGCACCTCGGACGCGTTCGGGTTCAGCTTCTTGGCGGCTTCGAGCTCCGCCACCGACTCATTGAGTTTTCCGGTTCGCTCCAACACGAACCCCAGGTTGTAGTGCGCCTCGTAACTCGAAGGGTCGAGCGCGACCGCCCGCCGTAATGCACTCTCTGCCTCGGCGTATTCCCCGAGTCCTTTGTACGCCTGGCCCAGAACGTTGTAGCCCTCAGAGTCCTGTGGCTTGCGGCGGACATATTCCTTGAGCACGGGAATCGCAGCGCTGAACTGGCTCAGCATCATGTAGGCCTTGGCCAGCGAGAGCCGCGCGAGATCGTTCGACGGATCGAGTTGCAAGTCCTCCTGATATTCGCGGGCGGCTTCCTGGTATTGCTGATGGTGCGCGTAAGCCGTGGCCAGGTTGAAGCGAAATTCGGGCGACTTCGGATGGGCCGCGACCAGCGCCCGGAAGAGAGGGATAGCCTCGCCATAACTGCCGTTCTCGGAGTAAGCGACCGCTAACGCCAAGTTCATATCGGCCGCGAGCGGCGCGGGCGGCGAGGCGGCCAACCCCTGCTTGAGAGAGTCGATGGCAGAGTCGTAGCGCTTCTGCGCGGAAAGTACCTGCGCGAGATTGTAGTAGGCAAAGGGAAACTTCGCATTGGCCGCGATGGCTGCCTTGAACTCGCTCGCGGCCTCGTCCAGGCTGCCCCGGTCCTGAAGGAGCGTGCCGAGTGCGTTGTGCGCCGCAAAGGACTCCGGCTTCTCCGCGATGGCCTTGCGAAGCTGCACTTCGGCGGCTGCGTTCTTGCGCTCGTGAATCAACGCCAGCGCAAGGTTGTAGTGCGCTTCCCACGAGGTGGGATCGATTCGTAACGCGGCTTCAAAGGCAGGAACAGCGCAGGCGACGTCGCCCTTGCCGGCGTACAACGCGCCCAGAACATTGTAGGCGTCAGCCGCCGGATGCGAAGTGAGCGCGTCCCAGATCGCAGCCGTCTTCGGATCAGCCTTGGCGACGGACTGGCAAGTTGTGGGGAGCGTCGCCGCTGGCGTCAGGTTGACTGCCGTCGCCCCAGATTGTGTGGCGGCTGCGGTGGGAAGCAGCGCTGCGGATGCGGCCAGCGAGAGGAGCAAAATCCCGCAGGAAACTCGCCCTCGCCGAGACACGACTTGGGAAACATCACTCACAGTAAGCAGATTATGCCATGAGCGATGGGGTTGAAGAGAGTCTGCTCCGATGGTGAGCAAGGACTCTCTCGTTCAAGGCGAGATTCCTCGCTGCGCTCGGGAGGACACGGCTGGACGTGTCTGTCTTGCGGACAAGGTAAATAGATTATATATGTAGCCTCGATATTAAGCGGCGACCCCGGGGGGCTTGCCGCTTTTTCTACACGCCCCCTCCCCGCCGCGGACGCTCGCGGCGCGTCCGAACAGATTGATTCAGGAGGCAGCCGGTGGGCGCGAAATGCAAATGATCGCGAGGTCGCTTGGCCAACCGGTACTGAATCAAGTATCTTAAATAAGCAGTCCGGTACATTTTTGTTCCACCGCCCGAGGCACCGTGCAGTCGGCGGCCTGCGAAATTACGACGTTCAGAATTGACTTACGTAGGCTCACCGCCGGCCAAATCCGCTCCGGAAACGAGCTGGAGGCGGACGCCAAATCGCCAGCGAACGACGAACTTGATAAGCTGCACTTGGAAGTGGGGAGCACATTGCGCGCTTCGCTGAATCGAGGGAAGAAGGGAAGCCTCGCAGTCCCGTCCTGGCTGTGCATCGTTCTTGCCATGGCGTGGCTCACGTCAGCGGCTAGGTCTCAGAACAACCCGGCACCCCATGATGCGCAGACTGCCTTGGAGGAGGTCAAAGCTCTCGATCGCGCCGAGAAATACGACCAAGCCGTCGCGCAATGGCGGCGGCTCCTCCGGGACTTCCCTAATATGTCGGATGCCCGGCTCGGTTTGGCGGACGACTTGGCATTGCTCGATCGTTGCGAAGAAGACGGACGGCCAAGTTCAAATGAGTCGTCGCCTTATCCGCCGACAGTCGAGCAGGCCACGGTCACGGGCATTTGCTACTACCGCCGGAACGATCTACCCGCAGCCCTCAAACACCTCGAAGCTGCCATCACACTGGCCCCAGGCGACCGACTGCCAGCCATCTTCCTTGCGCGCGCTTATGCATCAAGTGGCCGGCCGCAAGAGGGCATTCGTGTGCTTGAGGCTTATCAAGCACGACGAGGGGAACAGGCCGACACCCTTTACTGGATCGGCGCCTCTTACGATCAACTCGCCGAACAGGCTTACCAGACTCTGCTGAGGAAGCATCCGGATTCGTACTTGGTGCTGGAGACCCAAGGGGACCAACTCCTTCAGCAGCAGAAATACGAAGCAGCACTTGCGGCTTACCAGAAGGCGCTCGGCCTGGCGCCTGACGCGCCCGGCTTGCACTTCGACATCGGGAATACCTATTGGCGCATGGAGAAGTTTGACCAGGCGGCGTCCGCGCTCGAAGCGGAGTTGAAGTTGAACCCCAATCATGCTCAAGCGAATTTTGAACTCGGAGACATCGACGTGAAAGAGGGCCAAGTGGAAAAGGGTATTCCACTGCTCCAGAAGGCAGTGGCGCTGAACCCGAGCCTGACGGAAGCGCATCGATCGCTCGGAAGGGCGTTCCTTGCCGCGCGGCGGTACTCGGAGGCACTGCGCGAGCTCTCGATCGTGGTCCAGGCGGAACCGTCAGATCATACAGTGCACGCGATGCTGGCCAGCCTCTATCAGCGCATGGGGAATAGCGAAAAGGCAGCCGAGGAGACCCGGAAATCGAATGAGCTGATGAAGCAGCAGATGGCAGACCTTCAGCGCAAAGAGGCTGAGCAGACTCAAGAGGCCGGCTCAGCACCTCCCGGCCCCTAGGCCGGCAACTTGCAGGAAGACGACTTGCTCCACAATTGCCGTTCATATGTAGTCAGCCTTTGTTGTGGCCGCCTTCATGGCCAGAATTGGGTGCACGCCGGAGCGGGCGATAGGGGGAGGGAATTCGGCCTTGTCCCTCGCGCACAACGACGACTTGATTGGGATCCAGGTGCGTGAGCCGGTCCACCGTTCCGCTTGGCCACCGGATTTCAACGAGGTCGACGAGGTCGCGTCGGCCAAGCCCGAAGTGAAGGCGTGTATCGTTGCTGGAGCAAAAGCTGCCGCCGGTGCGAACGCGATCATACTGGGTGAGATCGCCCGCCACCACTTTGACTGCCGCGCCAATGCCGTCGCGGTTGCTTTTCACGCCTATGGTTTTCACCTGCAGCCAGTGGCCTGCCTGATTGCCGCCGTCGTTGCGAAGCAGGGTGGGCCGCTCGTCGATGTTAACGATGGCCACGTCCAGGTCGCCGTCATTGTCGTAGTCGCAGAAGGCGCCTCCACGTCCCGGAAGGCGCAGCGCCGCCAGTCCCACTTGGGAATTCACCGGCTTGAATCTGCGATTACCCACGTTGGCCAGCAGCAGGGGTGGCTGACGGTACGAGGAGCCTTTCGCTCGCTCCGCTTCGGGATAAACGTGGCCGTTCACGCAGAACAGGTCCTTAAGCCCGTCATTGTTATAGTCGATGAAGAAGGTCGCCCATCCGAGATTCGGAATCGTCGCCTCCGCCACGCCGGAAGGATATGAGATGTCCGAAAAAATCCCTTTGCCATCATTGTGGAACAAGGTGAAGTTATCCTCGGCGAATTCGGTGATGAAGACGTCCGTCCAGCCGTCGTTGTCGATATCGCCGAGCGCCAAGCCCATGTTGGACTGCTCCAGACCCTCGCCATTGTAAGCGATTCCCGCTGTGACTCCGACCTCCTCAAACGAGCCGTCACCCTTGTTGTGATAGAAGTAGTTCGGATTCGAATCGTTGGCCACCAGAATGTCCGGCCGTCCGTCGCCATCGAAATCCTCAAAGGCGACGCTGAAGCCGTAATAGAGCTTGGTGTCGGTAACGCCGGCCTTGGCGGTGACGTCCGTAAAGGTTCCGTCGCCGTTGTTATGGTAAAGAACGTCCGGCGCTCCACGGAAGCCGCGCGGCCCGCAAGCCGCCACCTTGATGCCCTTGAACTGACAGGTCATGTGGTCATAGTCCGCCAGCCGGTGAACGTCAAAATCAAGGTATCGGGAGACGTAGAGGTCCAGAAAGCCGTCATTGTCGTAGTCGCCGAAGGCTGCGCCGGCGCTCCAGGAAGGATCACCGCCCACGCCAGCCTGTTCTGTGGCATCCGTAAACGTTCCATCGCCATTGTTTCGATAGAGGATGTTCTTACCATAGGTATACACAAAGAGGTCGACATTTCCATCGTTGTTATAATCCGCCGCCACCGCCCCACAACCCCATCCGCGGCCCTCGACGTGGGCGGCACGGGTGACGTCCGTAAAGGTTCCGTCACCGTTGTTCCGAAAAAGGTAGTTTCGAGTTGGGCTGCCGCTGTTTGAGGGTCTCAGAAGCTGGTCAATCGTTGAGCCGTTGACAATGTAAAGGTCTACGTACCCGTCATTGTTGTAATCAAACCAAACGCAGCCGGTGCCGTTGACCTCAATAATGTACTTCTTCTCCGGCGTTCCGCAGACCAGTTTGGGCGTGATGCCCGCCTCGGCGGCCACGTCTCGAAAAGTAATCTGAGGCTCAGCTCCCGCAGCAGCCGGGCCAAACTGTGAATGGCGTTGCGCTGTGGGCAGGAGGCCACGGAGCAGGGAATCCTGCGAGCCGAAATTGAATAACCCGAGCGACAGCAACCGTGAGCAGAACGTGCGCCGAGAGACACCTGAGTGCGTCATTCCTGCGCCTGCCTCATGAGTTCGTTCGCCTTGATGCGCTTGGCGCCTCTCCGCATAAGTTGGAGGATGAGGGCTGGCAATCAGGCCTCAATCGGGCTGCGTTGCCAGCCGATGTCGGCTGCCCTAAACTAAGATGAGTATGCTTTCTTGTTCGCGTTTCCCACTGCAATTGGGCCTCGCGCTTGTGCTGTGCACTATTCCAGTTCGAGCACAGGCGGCGCCTTCGGCAACTCAAAGTGACGGACAGTCTGGCGCGTCCACTTCGAACTCGGGGACGAACGCGCAACAGCTCTTCGACTCCGCTTCCGGCCTCATTCGCCAGAGTCGCTTCGCCGAGGCGGCCCGGTTGCTCCAACAGGCGGTGGCCGTTTCCCCGCAGTCGCCCGGCATCCATCACTATCTTGGATACGCACTCTGGAAGCAGGACAAGTGGGCGGCTGCCGAGGTCGAATTCAAGAAAGCGCACCAGCTCGACCCGAACAACCCCTACACACTTTACTTTCTGGCACGAATCGCGCAGTCGACGCAACGCACCGAGGAGGCCATCAGGGATTACGAAGCCATCCTGGCCCTCGGGCTGGCCATTTACGACACGAACCAGCGGCTCGGGCAGTTGTACGCTGACCGGGGCCAGCTTGAGAAAGCTCGCGGCAGCCTCGAGGCCGGTCTCAAAGAGACCCCGTGGGAGAGCGCGCTCTACTATCAGCTCGGACGCATTGATCAGAAGACCGGTCACCCAGCGGCTGCCCGTGAGGAATTCGCCTCTGCTGAGAGGCTGAAGGGCGCGAGCCAAGTTGCGGTTCAGCATCTCCTCGCGCTCGATCAGGCGGCGAGCAGCCACCAGGAGGATGAGGTCGCGCGGCTGCGGACGCAGATTCTGGCCGAAGCCTCCGCGGACCCGGAGATTCTGGAGTCGGCGGGCGTGCTGCTGGCAAGGGCAGGGCTGTACGACCAAGCTCGCGAGCCGCTGGAGCGGAGCGTGCAGCTTGATCCCGGCTCTTTCGAGGCTCATTGCAACCTCGGACTTGCTCTTCTCCACCTCAACCAGGATCACGACGCCGAGGCTAGTCTGCTGGCGGCCTCGAAACTGCGGCCCGAGTCGGTGGAAGTCAATCGGGCGCTGGCCGTTCTCTACGTCGGGCAGAACCGGAATGCGGAAGCCATCGAGCGCTTGCGCGCGGCCAACCAGGCGTCGCCCGGCGATGCCAAGGTTCTTTCCTTGCTGGGGCAGCAATACCTCCAGGGCCACTTCGTCAAGGAGGCTGTTGCCGCCTTGCGGGAAGCCGTGAAGCTTGAGCCGAGCGACCCGAACCTCAGATTTCTGCTGATTGACGCTTATCGCGCCGCCGACGATGATCAGGGAATTCAGGTCGCCCAGGAAACAATTCGCCTCTTCCCCGACTCGGGCCGCGCCTACTATGAGGCCGCCGAGGAACTGGTGAATGCCGGCCGCTTTGACGACGCCCATCCCTACGCTGAGCAGGCGGCGCAGAAGGACCCGCGGCTTGTCGAAGGCTGGAATGCGCTGGCCGACCTCGATGCCAAAAGCGGTAAGTACGACCTGGCTCTCAAGGAGTTTGAGCAGGCCCAGAGCCTCGACGCCTCGAATGTGGACGCAGCGCGGGGCATTGCGGAGAACCTGATCCGCTTGAAGCGATACGACGAAGCCCTGTCTCATATTCGGCAGGCACTGAACGCCCATCCGCGCGACGCTGCGCTGTACTTCAGCCTCATGCAGGTTTACACGAGGACCGGACAGCGAGATGAGGCGGCGAAGATCGCCGCAACCTATCAGCAACTCCGATCCGAGGAAACGGCGGCGCACGATGCCCAAGCGCCGCGCCCGTACACGCCCGCTGACAAGACGGCCAATCCCTGATTCCAGGTTGGACGCCCAACGACGCCTTAGGGTTTGCGTCATTCTACTTCAACCCACTCCCTTTTCCGGAGTAGCCAAGTTCCCTGGCTTTGGCGAGCTCCGCCTGCCCTGCTGTGGAGTCGCCTTTCTGCGTCAATAAAATTCCCAAATTGTAGTGAGCCTGGGCGAGGTCGTCCTGCAGCGCGATGGCTTTCTGCAATTGCTCAATGGCGCCTGTGAGGTTCCCTTGCGCGGCCAGCAGACTGGCAGTGTTGTTTCGAGCCGCCGCGTCCTGGGGTTGCAGTTCGAGGGCTTTGCGAAACTCCGCCATGGCGGCCTCTTCTTGGCCGGCCTTGGCTAAAGCCACACCCAAGTGGTTGTGCGCCTCTGGTGAACTTGGTTCTGCCTCGACAGCGCTCCTGAACTCCCGAACCGCCTGCTGCAAATTTCCGGCCGACAGGGCGTCGAGTCCGTGGCCGATGTCGAGGGTAGCCTCGGTGGCCCGTTCGCCCTGTTCGTGCTGCAACTGCCGGATTCTCCCAAACTCCGCGAACTCGCGCGCGGCCGCTGCCGAGTCTCCCTGACGCTCCAGTAGCCGTGCCAACGTGTAATGTGCGTTGGCATTGTTGGGGTCAAGTTCCAAAGCGGTGCGCATCTCTAGGATCGCTTGCGGGACCTGCCCACACTGCGAGAGAGCAAGGCCTAGACGATAGTGATATTCGGTGTTTCGAGGCTGCAGGGCCACAGCTTTCTGAAGCTCAGGCACCGCGAGACTGAGCTCCGATTGCGCCAGACTCAAGACCCCGAGGTTGTAGTGGGCATCGACGTAGTCCGGTTTGAGCTGTGAAGCCCTTTTAAAGGCGGCGCCCGCCTCGTCCAAACGGCCTAAGGCAACGAGAGCAACCCCGAGGTTGTTGTAGGCCTCGGCAAAGCTGGGGTCCAGTTCCACCGTCCTCCGGAATTCCGCCAGGGCCTCCTGGTTTCGATTCAGGCGAAGATTGCACCGCCCCAGCCCGTAGTGGGCCGGAGCCGAGCCTGGCGTGGAGAGTAGTACGGCCTTGAACCGCTCCGCGGCTTGGGCCACTTCACCGGCCTGAAGCAGTAGTTCGCCCGTTCGGATCTGGGCGTCAACATAATCCGGCTTCAGCCTTAGCGCATCCCGGAACTCAGCCAAGGCACTGGCTACGTCGTTCTTGCTCGAGTACGCCAGCCCGAGGTTGTAATGGGCCTCGGGATAATCGGGCCTCAGGGCCACCGACCGGCGCAAGTGAGCGATGGCCTCATCAATTTTCCCGAGTGAGACTAACGCCACACCCAGGTCATTCTGGGCTTCGGCGTAGTCGGGTTTCAGCTTCAAAGCCGTTGAAAACTCTTCGGCCGCCGCCTGTGCCTGGCCGTCGGAGGAAAGAGCGAGTCCGAGTCGATAGTGATTCTGCGGCGAATCAGGCCCAAGCCGCACTGCCGAGCGCAGCGCCTGAGTTGATGCAGCGACCTCGCCGGTGCGCAATAGGGCGAGGCCCAGATTCGACCAAGCCTCGGCGTCCTTGGGATCAAGATTCAGGCAGGATCGGAACTCTGAAATGGCCTGTCTGATATTTCCTTTGCCGATGAAGGCGACGCCCAGACTGTTGTGAACGTCGGCGATTGAAGGATCGATCTTCAGTGCAGCCTGAAAGTCTGCAATGGCCTCGTCGAAGCGGCGCTCCGCCAGCAGGCGATCGCCGTCCTGCTCAAGCGCTGCCGCCTTGGGATCAACAAACCCCTGCAGGCCGGAAGGGACGGCTGGCGTTGCGAGCGACGCGCCACGCCCGGTCAGCAAGAACACCCCAACGGTCGCAGCCAAAACCGGAGCGAGTCGCGAGGGCCTGTATTTCATGAGACGTGTTCCTTCACGTTCGTATTCCCCGCTCAGGGCCTCAATTCGGCTCTGGCGGCGAATCGGATTCTTCCACGGGTCCTGGCTTCCGATACACGACTCTGACGCCAGAGCAAGCCCTGGCCCTACGATGCCGTCCAGCAACTTTATGATAGACTGCTTTCAGCCTCACACGGCACGCGCAAGGAAGGGTTGGCCCTTGGAAAGCCGAAAACTCGACTGCGGCCAGCGCCCCTTCAAGGTGTGGGCTGTGCTGGTTCTGTTAGCCTCCTGCTTGTGCTTTGCACGCGCCCGCCAGTCTCCGCCCGCTCAGACCTCGCAGCAGTTGATTGATCGGGCTAAAGAGGCGGAGCAGAAACGCGATTTCCCGGCGGCGGCCCGCTTCTACCACGACTACCTCAAGGGCCACCCCGACGACTCCACCATCCTGCAGCGGCTCGGGCTTGTGGAGTGCCTTGCGAACCGCTACGAAGCCGCCGTTCGGCCGCTTGCCGAAGCCCTTCGGCTTGATCCGTCGCTGTGGGGATCCGCCCTCTATCTGGGCATCAGCTATTACCGCACCGACCGTTTCCCGGAAGCGGTCGCGGCCCTCAAGCGCGCGCTGGCGTTGAAGCCCGGCTTGCCTGACGCCGAGTTCTGGCTCGGCTCCGCCCTTCTTGCCACCGATCAGCCCGAATCCGCTATTCCTTACTTGCTCAGCCTCAAGGACAATGCGAATTGGGGTGTTGAAGCTCAAAGCCTGTTGATCAAGGCCTATCGGAAAGCGGCTGAAGACCACTACCGGCGCATCGCCGCGGTGGCGCCGGACTCCGCACGCGTTCACCTGGTGCAGGCACAGGTGCTGCAATGGAAGGGCGTCAGCTACGAGGCTCTTTGGGAAGCTAAACAGGCGCTCAAGCGCGATGCAAATCTCGAAGGCGCACATCGCCTGATCGCTGAGATTTACTGGGACGAAAAGCACTTCGACGTGGCTGCGAAAGAGTTCCAGGCTGAACTGCAAATAAATCCGCTCGATCCCGAATCCAACTTGAGGTTGGGTGAGTTTTGGCTGGCCAAATCCGAGGCCGCCAAGGCCCTTCCGTTCCTGCGCACCGCCGCCGATCTTGGCGCCGGCGGGCCGGGCGAAGCCCACCACTTTTTGGGCGAGGCCGAACTTGCCGAGCGCGACTACGCTAAGGCGGCCGGCGATCTCCAGCAGGCGGTGCAAGAGAACCCGGGCGACGCCGCCAACCATCAACTTCTAGCCAAGCTCTACCAGGCCACCGGTCAATCTGAACTCGCGGCTAAGGAAGAACGCCTGGGGCATTCCTTGCCCCAGACATCACCGGCCGCCGCTGCTGACTCGAGTCCGCACCCGTAAGTATCTAGTCTAGATCAATAGCCTCAGGCGGGCTAGGGCGGCTCCGGCAACTGCTGTATCTTCTCTTGCGCCCCCGTGTTGAACAGCCGGAAGTCCGAATACCGGTGCTCGTTGTGGTACGTCTTGCCCGCCCACTGCAACGTCACTGCGACTTCGCTCGGGAGCCACAAAGCCGAGGCGACCTGCTTGAACTGCACGGGGTCATAGGTAATCTCGGTGGTTTGCCGCTGCAGCCGTATTCTGGTTTGGGGTTCCAGCAAGTCCGTTCGCAGCCGCACGATCTTAAAGTTCTCAGCGTCAATCCAAGCCAGGCCTTGGAAAAGCACCAGCACCGACCGGTCGCCGGTGTTGAATCGCTCAATCATCTGCGCCTTTGCAGGAGACTGCGCGAAAGCCACCACGTGACATTCGCGGCCGTTCAGCGGCTGCTTTCCAAGGTAGCGGAAAGTGGCTCCGGCCTGATACTCCGGGTGAAACAGCAAGGAAGCGGAGGCGAATCCTGAGGTCAGCATCAGCCCTGAGTCCAGGCCGGTCATGGGTGTTCGCTCCCCACTGGAATCCGTGCGGTACTCCTGTAGGCCCAGCCCCCATTTTTCCGGCCGGGTCAGCAGGAGATACCGAAACCTCTGGTCCAAGGCGTCCGCGATCTTCCCATCCTTGGCCAGCCGTTCTTCGCGGATCTGCTCGAGGGAAACCGTGTTCTGAAACGACGTGAAGAAGGCCTTGACGCCGTCGCCTGTTTTTTGAAGGATCGTCGCCAGATCGTCCTGGCTGGCAGCAGGCTGTAAGCCTTGCAATTCGGGCACGGCTTCGATGAGCGAGGCCAGCGGTTGGCTCACTACGGATTGGACACGGCCGTAAGATTGCAACTTCAGCCGGGTCTGGATCTCGGCGTGAAGCCTGCGGATGGAAACGGGAAAGCTCCTGAGATTCGCCGTCCCCATGTAGTCCTGCAAGGCGCCATCGGCGGCCTCGGGATCACCCTCCTCGAGAAGGGCTCTCGCACGCAGCAACAGCGCTTCCTTGGAGGCGCCCGCGTCAAGCGCCTTGGCCAAATATTCGTCTGCCGCCTCCCAGTTCTTCTGTAGAAGCAGGGTCCTGCCTAGCTCCTGGAGGACGAAGGCATTCTTCGGGTCGAGGTCTTTGGCCCGCACCAGGAACCCGGCGGCTGTTCCGTACTCACCCTTCCAGTTTTCGAGCTCGGCAGCGATCAGCAGAGAGTTGGCTTTGTCCGCGCTGCCCGCAGCGCTTTCCTTTGAGGTAGCCAGCTTGTCAGCCTCTACAAACTGACGTGTGGCGCCGTTCCAATCCCCTGCATCGAGCATGGCGAGGCCCAACAGGGTGCGGCAATGTCCGCAATCCGGATAGCGTTTCACCACTCTATCGAGGCTCGGAACCGCCTCGGCGGGTTTCTGTTCATCCAGGAACACCTTGGCTCCAAACTCGAAGTTCTTCTTGGCAACGGGAATGGCCGCGCTCGTTTCCACGCTGGCTCTTAGTTGAGGCGCGAGGAGTTTAATCAGGGACTCTACGGGAAGCTCCTCGTCGCCGCTGTCGGTGTCGGGCCTCATGGCCACGTCGATTTCCCAAGTCTTGTCGCTGGCCCCAAAGTCCACGAATTGGCGTGCCGGATGAAAGCCTTCGTGCTCCACCAGAATGTTCACGTAAAACGTCGGCATGCTTGTCAGATCATTCTTGTATTCGGTGGCGAAGCCGCCCTGGACGTCTGTGGTAAGCTCCCTGACGAACGGCATGCCCATGCCAGGATCAACACGCACGGACGCGTCCCGTATCGCCACCCCTTTAAGGTCTGTAACCCTTCCGACGATGTGCCAGGTCTGCCAGAGGCGGCTAGTTTCCATCGTTGGGGCCGGGCCCAGGATTGGACTCTGGGACCATACCGTGCCGGGGGCACCCAGGAGGAGCAAAACCCACAGCGTTGAGACTCGAAAAAGTCGTTGGCGCATTGAATGTTTCCGGCCGATAGAAGCCACGCTCGGTAGGGGCGCAAGGCCTTGCGCCCCCTACGCGAGCCGCGTTCGGTAAGGGCGCAAGGCCTTGCGCCCCTACGCACCGGCGATGCGATGATCAAACTCGCTTTCAGAGGTCAGTATACGCCCCGCCGCCTGAGGCAACAATGGTCCTCTGATGTGGCGTGTGTCAGTCGAAGCCTTGGCCTCTATTTTCATATTAAGTCACTTGTTATCCATCATATGCTGGGATATTTTGGCTAAGTTTCAAATTTTCAGTCACTTGCTGGGGTTACCAAAACACGAGTCTTTGTTTTCAATAACATGCTGGGTTCGTTCGTAGGGGGAGGGGGGCGGTACGGGGGCGGCACGGCCCGCGCTCCCAGCACCGATCCGGTAACCTTCTAGTTAACAGACATAATCCGCCCCATAGTTTTTGATAAGCCATGTATCATCAATAACCTCTTGGCTTTACAAAAATAACCCACTTATTTTCATATACCTCTTGGCTTTGAAGGGTGTGTGAAAAACATTTTCCTTTGTTTTCAACAACCTCTTGGCTTCGTTCGTAACGTTGGGCTTTGAGATTTTCTGCTCTAATCTTAAATCTGTCTAATCTTTCGATCTGAAATCCGTCCTCCCTTGTGGTTCTGCCACGACGTGCGCCCTCTGGTGGGTTCTGTCTCGCTTTGCACGCAGGGAAGGATCTAACCCGCATTTCTGTTCCGAAAATAGGCGCTAACTGCTTTGTTTTCGGACGAGCGTCTCGCCTCGATAGCGCCATTTTCATGCTTTGGGGTGTCGCGAAGCGACATGACGACTCACCAGGATTCGAAAAGGGCGGAACACAAAGACCGCGATTTCGCAGGATTCGGCGGGGCTGAAAGCCCCGCCCTTTTCGAATCCTGGTGAGAAATGCGGGCAAAGGACAAGGAGCGTGGCGCACATCGAAACCCGATGCCCAGCAGCTTAGCACGGCTTTGGCTGCCTGTCAAGTGAGATAGGCTTGGCGGATAGCTGTGGTAATGTAGCCTACCCCCTGGGGAACAGGCTCATGAAGTCTTCGCTCGAAATGACATGAATCGTACGCCGTTTCTCATCACGCTGCTAGAATGGCGGATCCCTCGCGCGGCGACCCCACCCAGCACCTATCGTCCTCTTTCGACAGGATGATCGAGGCGTTCGATGCGCTCTTCGAGGCCATTAAAGGGCGCCTCGAAATAGCGCGTAAGATCGTCAAACCGGTGGTTCATTTCGCTACGGAGGTCGGCAAATCGATTGTCCATTTCCCGGCGTAGGTTAGCCATTTCCCCGCGCAGATCGCCAAATCCGCGGTGGTTTAGCAACAGGGCGGTGATCGCGATGGCGAGCGAGCTTCCGGCGGTGATGGCCGCGATCAAGACATTCGTGTTCACGCAACCTCCGAGACAACCTGGCTGGAGTGGAGTATGGGTGGATTCGTCTTCGCAGTCAAGCCCGGCGGGGGCGAGTGGCGCGAGTACTGGTGTCATTGCTGCTTGAAACCTCTTTTGAAGCACAGTCATTCCCGCGAAGGCGGGAATCCACTTTGCTTCACTCCATGTTTCCAACAACTTCGAAGATGGATTCCCGCCTTCGCGGGAATGACTGTGCTTGGACCGTTCAAATGACACCAGCACCCGGGCGCGAAAATGCAATGCGAGCAACGCTGGCGGAGGCCGGATCGGGCTGAGTAGTAAGAAGAGCTGGCGGCCGCCGACGCGGTGTTTCGGTGCTGGGACGTACCGGTGATGTCGCCCCTACATCAAATCAAGGGCCGCCCCTACGTCAAATGAGGCTTGCGGACGACATGAAAAAAGAACCGGTGACCGCTCTCGTGGGGCGGTCACCGTGTAGGTTGGCTCAGGTTCAAACTAGAAATAAAGCTTCAGAGCGAACTGAATAATGCGCGCGCTCTGCTGCGTGCTCGTCGTGTCTCCGAAGCTTGCGTTGTTGGCTTCGCAGCAGGTACCGTTAGGACCGCCGAAGTCATGAATGTTGAAGGCATTGAAGAACTCGGCGCGGAACTGCAGCGAATTCTTGCCTTCCCGGAAGGGGAAGTTTTTGAACAGGCCCAGATCAAAATTGGAGAAGTGAGGACCCGTGGTGGTGTTGCGCCCCAGGGTACCGAACTGGTACGTTCCATTGGCGAGCGTGCAGTTCCCGCTCGAGCAATTCTCCGGGAGAGAATACGCGTTGACGTTAATGATGCGGATACCGTTATTGGGGTTCGTGGGGTCATTGGTATAGTTGGACAGGTTCTGAGTGCCGCCCACGTAGTTAGGCCGCTGGCCGTTGGAGCGCTGGCCCGCGTTGGCGAAATCGCCCGGGATTCCGAGGCCGATCGGGAATCCGCTGTTATAGCGGTAGATTCCCGTGAACTCCCAGCCCCCAAGCAGGGCATCTTCCGCCCAATTGAGGTTTGAAGCATAATGGCGACCGTGGCCAAAGGGCAAGTCGTAGATCCACTCTCCTGTGAAAATGTGGGCATAGTTGTTACCGCTGTCGCCGTAATCGCAAAAGCGGCAAGCGTCGTTTTGCGATGATGAACCGCCGTAGTTGTCGCCGCTGGGCGTATCCAGCAGGTGAGACCAGGCGTAAGTGACCAAGGCCTGCATGCCGTTGGAAAATCTCTTATCCAACTTCACTTGCAGTCCGTTGTAATGTGACGTCGCCACGTTCACATTTTCGCTCAACGAAGTCAGTGTGGGGGCGGAGTTGTCTGCCAGCGACGGGCGCTGTTTGACGGTCCCAGCCGCGATGGCTGCTGCGGTGCACACCGTTGGACCGGCGTCGGGGCAGATGGAGCCTGGACCCGGAGGCGGATCATTGGCGTTAAAGAAGCCGGTGAGGTTTTTTCCATTGTTGCCCACGTAGTTGACTTCAAGGAGGAGGTTCCGGGCCAATTGCTGCTGGACGCCGAGGTTCCATTGCTGTGTATACGGGGTCCGGTTGTGAAGCGCCGTAACGTGCTCTTCGCTGGGCGGTGTACCAGGCTGCGGAAAGACGAAGCTCGGGAAAAACGTTTCGACAGGCAGAGTGGGCGTCAGCGTGTTTACGGAGTTGATGCTCTGTGAGATGGCATAAGGCCATTGGCCACGGGCTCCCTGCCCGGCCCACGCGTAATCGGCATTATAGAAATATCCGAAGCCCGCCCGGATCACCGTGTTGGGACGCAACTGATAGGCCAGTCCCACCCGCGGCGCGAAGTTCCTGTAATCCGGATCCATCAGGGAGCGTGGGGCGTTGGCCGGCTGGCCCGTAACGGGGTTCTTTCCGGCCCAGGCCAGCATGCGCTGTTCAACGTAATAGTTCCCCAGGTGGTTGTACTTATCGAAAGGCCATTGGTTGTACTCCCAACGCAAGCCAAGGTTGAGCGTCAGCTTAGGAGTGGGCTTGAAGTTGTCCTGAATGTACATTCCAGGCGTATTCTGATGAAAGTAAGCCGCAGTGTCTCCCACATTGCGCAGGCCGCTGCTCGGGAGCCCCAACAGGTACGAAGCAACTTCGTTGATGTTGCTCCCGGTTCCTGTGAGCGGATCCTGGGTGGGAACCTGGTCAAAGTTGAATTCCGAAGTGAACGTCCCGTCATAGTAAGAGTTCATGTGCTCGAACTCGACGCCCGTCTTGATTTCGTGTTTCCCTCGTACCATGGTGAGGTTAAACAGTTCCTGCCACACGTTGGTGATAAAGGGATTGCCGCTGGTGCTCGGGTTCGTATAGAAGTTGTTAAAATTGAACGCCGGAAATAGCGGGGTGGTGGTGCTCTTGATGGGCGTTCCCTGAAGCGGGTACTGCGAAAGGTACGACGCCACGCCAGGCGAGGGATTGTTGCTGTAGTTGGTGAGATTGGATCGATTAAAGCCCGACTTGAAATCGATGATGGTTGTCGGGCTCACGGAATATGTTGCGCTGGCTACCGCGTTGGTGAACGTATTGTAAAGGTAATAGTAGTTCACCGGCAGCGCCTGCGGGCTGGGGTTGACGGAGTGTTGATCGCTCACCCGGAAGTAAGAATTCAATTTGCTACCGAAGTTGTGATCGATGCGGCCGCTATACTGATACGAATTGATGGTATTCGCATTGGTGTTGAAAATGTTGTTGGCGCCGCCCGTGTTCACCGACGGGTACCAGATCTTGGCGTAGGCCGCCATGGCGGGGCTGATCATATTGGAGGGAATCGTGTTATTCGGGAACGGGTCCCGAACGTTTCCTGTGGTTCTGGCAACCAGTCCCGTCGTGGGGTCGAGCTGACCCGCCACCACCGAACGGGTGCTGTAGGGATTGTAGACCTCGCCGGCATTTACCGGGCGGCCGAGAGCGTCAACGCACGCTGAACTCTTATTGTCACCGCACGTCATGAGCTGGGCGCCAAGGTCGCCCGAGAAGTCACCGCCCAGTTGCGTGGCCGTTGGGACCGTGCCGATGTTCAAGCTGTTCGACGAAAACCGCGTTCCTTCGTAGCTGAAGAACCAGAAGGTCTTGTCCTTCCCGTTGTAAACGTGAGGAATGTAAACCGGACCGCCGGCAACCACGCCGAATTGGTTCTGCCGGTATGCTCCGAGCGGGGAGTTGAAAAAATTGTTGAACCACTGATTGGCGTCCAGAGCGTTGTTGCGAAGAAACTCCCAAGCGGCGCCATGGAGCTGGTTGGTGCCGGACTTTGTGGCCACCGCAACAGCGGCGCCCGCTGCCCGGCCGTATTCAGCCGAGGTGATATTGGTTTGGACCTGGAATTCCTGGATGGCGTCGATGGGAGGCTGCAGCGAGTATGCTCCGAAGAACTCCTCGTTGTTGTAGACTCCATCCAACTGAAACGAATTCATGCCCGAACGGTTACCGCTGATGCTGTAATTTGAACCGCTGACCTGGAAACCACCGCCGCCTGTGTTGACGCTGCCAGGGACCAACTCCAACAACTGAGTGAAGCTACGCCCGTTGAGCGGCATCTGGGTGACGGTCTGATTACCCACGGTAGTCCCGACGGTGGCATTCGTGGTTTCAAGCACCGGCGCCTTGGCTCCAACAGTCACTTCCTGAGTGACTTGGCCCACCTGCATGGTGACGTTGACGGTAGAATCGGTTCCGACGTCTACTTTAACGTCATCCGTGATGCTCGTTTGAAAGCCAGTGCTCTCAGCTCTCACTGAGTAAACGCCAGGCACCAGTTGGCCAACGTGGTAAGACCCGATTTCGTTCGTGGTGGTGTGAAATACCGTCTGCGTGCCCTTGTTGGTGATCGTCACCGAGACCCCAGGGACGCTGGCTCCAGATGGATCGGTCACCGATCCGGCGATTCCGCCGTAATATACCTGGGCGAAGTTAAGCCCCGGAGCGAAAAGCAGAAGCAGGCTAGCTGAAAGGATGGAGCGACTGAGGAAAATCGAGATCTTGCTGGTCTTCATGAACAAACCCCCGCTGTGCGTGAATGTGACCCAAGACCGGACGCCTGCTTCCCGACGAAGTAGTGCAGAACAGCTAGTGAGGCACCTTAATCTCAGTACTTCGTCCGATTTCCGCAAAGTGACATGGGGTGACCGCCGCATTAGTCGAAAAGGACTAATACAAGTTGATTTATTACTTATGATTACCATTAGGGGGCTTGATGATATAATGATGTGTGTTTACGTAAAATTTACGTAAATTGGGTCCCCGGGGGAGCGTTCGGACGGGCAGTTTTGGCCAATTTTAAGTAGTTCTGCTGACGTGGCTTATTGTATTTGGCGAGCACAGGGACGAAAAACAGCCGTCGTCGCCTTGTACGGCTGCGGCGTGTCCTGGCCAAGGCCGACCCAACGGTGGGCCCTACCCAACCCGCCGGTCAAAGACGGCGAGTTTCATGACCTTTCACGGGCTAAGGGCCCTAAAAGACAGACTCTGTTTACTTTAGATGGGCTAGGAAGCACACAATAAGGACCCCCACGCCATGCGGGCAAACAGCGACTCAAACGACGCAATAAGTAGGGAAGGCGTGAACGAGATCGACTCGAAGCTAAAGCACGCCGCCCTGGAGCGTGTCCTTCAAAGCGGTACCTTCGCCACGGCCGAATCGATGCGGCAAATCCTGCGATTTATCGCGGAGCATTCCATTGAGCAGCGGGACCAAGAGATAAAAGAGTACGCCATCGCTACGGAGGCGTTAGGCCGTGCTCGGGATTTTGACCCCAAGGCCGACAACATTGTCCGTGCTCAAATGCGCCGCGTGCGCCAGAAACTGGACGAGTACTACCGGCGCGAAGGGGCTGCGGATCCCCTGCGATTGGCTATCCCCCGTGGGCACTACCACGTGGAGTTTCGCGCCCAAGGCGGTGCGTCAGCACCTGCCGACGGGAAATCGGTGCGGCGGGAAGACACGATCTCAGCCTCTCGTGCCCGCCTTGCAGGACCGTTGGTCTGGAAGCTCGCGGCAGGGGTTTTGCTCGCCCTGAACGTGGGGCTGGGAGTGATGCTGTACCTCAGACGTTCGACTTCGAGCGCCAAGTCGGTGGATCCCAAGATCTCCTTGGGGCCGGCGTTGAATCAGATCTGGCGGCCGTTCCTCGAGGCGAGGGAAGAGCCCTTGATTGTTTACAGCAATGCACTGTTCCTGATGAGCGAGCAAGGCGACCTTTACCGCTACTTTTTGAACGGAGTCCACACGCTTCCTTTCGGGGCTCGGGTGCAGAGCCTTGCAGGTCTTGAGCGTCGCGCGCCTGCCCCGCCGCTCAAGGGGCCGCTATCCTACTCGGACGCTTACACCGGCACAGGCGAAGTGGTGGCTGCGGCGAAACTGGCCGAATTGTTCGCCCGATGCGGGCGGAATTTCTCCGTCGAACGCGACGGTATTGTGTCATTCGAGGACATTCGCAACACGAACGTCGTATTTCTCGGCGCCAATCTCGAAGATCCTGTTCTGGCCCAGCTCCCGACGGTAAATGACCTCGAATTTGAAGAAGATGCCCGGCATGCATTTTCGGGGAGCCAAATCATCCGCGACCGTCATCCGCCTGCGGGACGTCCTTCAACGTATGAGCTGCAGCGCGATTCTAAGACGCAAGCTATTGAAGGCGATTACGCGCTAGTCAGCCTGCTGCCGGGGGTCACGCCGAATCACTCAATCCTGGTGCTAGGGGGCATTTCGACCTTAGGCACGCAGGCGGCGGCCGAGTTTGCGACCTCGGAGGATAACATGCGAGCCGTGGCCCAAATGCGTGCAGAGGGTCTCGGCCGGAAGCCTGCCTCACCCTATTTTCAGGCCTTGCTGGCGGTTCAGATCCGCGACGGTGTGGCTGCCAAGACAGACTGCACTCTGGTGCGAGAAGTGCGGCACAACTGATAGTCGGCCGATTGCGCGATCAGGTGATTGGGAAATAACAAGGCGCGCGGTGCTCTAGACTACTTTCCGGTGCAAAAATGACAGGTTCTGATCAATGAATTCGCGTGTGATGTCTGACGAATTGTGTCCAAACGCTTCATTTTGAGCTTGACAGCAACCATTGACTCTCGATAGGTTCATA